>ENA-ORDA01000031-ORDA01000031.1-marine-metagenome-genome-assembly--contig:-NODE-31-length-134005-cov-7.976204_pt1 | contig 134005 bp, 113 predicted proteins | sample MGYA00237778_ERZ508506 | MGnify/ENA primary metagenome ERZ508506 (study PRJEB26177, sample SAMN06267891) | marine metagenome | isolation source: Monterey Bay, California, USA | place: Pacific...
CACGGTGAATATGCCCCTGCTCCTTGCACACACCGCCCGTCAAACCATCTTAGTTGGGGGTGGGTGAGGCTGCGCTTTATGGCGTATTCGAGCCTGCCTTCGACAAGGAGGGTTAAGTCGTAACAAGGTATCTGTAGGGGAACCTGCAGATGGATCACCTCCTAAGAAACTGGAGGCTGGGATTCGCAAGAATCCCAGTCTCCTACCCTTTTTTTATCGATCACCAAGTTTACTTTTTACACTGATTTTACAGTGCGCAGGAGACAGCATCTCCTCAGTAGTTCTATTCATTCGCCTCGAGTTGGCGTAGTTTTTCCATTAGCGTTGAGCGAAACGTGAGCAATTGCAAGGGTGGAGCCTCTGCGTTTACTGTGATCGTAGCGCCTCGGTTGAAGTGGACTTCATCCCATCCGTCAGGGACAACGTATCCTCTGTGCATGTCCGAGGTGATTGTTGTTGATGCGCCGGTCCAATCAGCCCATGACCATGATTTCTGCTTTCGTTCCGAAGGGGGGATGTCTCTTGCGAGTACGAAATAATGCGAGTCAACATCATTTTCCTCAACTGCAGAGCGCAGCGTATTGAATTCATCTGAACTCATTGCATTACGAAGCCAAGCTCCCTGTCCAAACCATGTCGAGAACAGCAGTCCACTGCTTTGCTGGATACACTGTTGCTCTCCACGACGCAAATGATACTTACTGGGGGCATATTGGTGCGTGTTGGCTATTAACAGGTCATTCATTGCAGGGTCTGTTGTAAATCGATTCCCGGATGTTGAATCAATAATGGCCTGCAATCTTGGAAGTATGTTGACAATTGCTTTTCCAGACATGACGGTTTTTACATCATCTTCAAATGTGGATATTGATGAATCCATGTAGAATCCAAAACTTCCCGTTGGGTCCTCACTTCTCGGGTGAGAATTGACTCCCATCACAGGAGTTGAAGCGTCAATGTTGTGGGAAAGGGAGGTAAGTGTCCCATCTCCACCAAATACAATCACAAGGTCACGGGCGATAAAATCGGCTCTTCGTACGTGTTCTCTTGGTTTGAAGTCAACTCGGTCACTCTCAGAACTTGTTCGTGAAAGGGCTTCCTTAACTTCCATTAAGCCGGAGTCGTGGACGGATTCGAAATTTTTCTTGTAGACTACGAGTATGTTCATTTCAGCCCCCCTTGATGTTTGCAGGAGTTCATGCTTCAAGAACACAACCCTTTGTGCGTGTAAAAAAAGAACCATAAGGGTCCGCCACAACCATCCACCATGCAGTCTGACTCGCCTTGGGATGATATAACGCCTGAAGACGAAGCGAAGCAACCCTCTATGATGGATGCTCCCCCGGAATCGGTGCCTATCTCTGCCGGGTTTTCAACCATGCAAAACGGCGCTATGCTCTCAGGGATGGCAGAAATGCCACCAGGGCAAATGATTTTCCTTGGCCCACCGTCCAGTGCACCTAAAGTGATTGGAATTTTGTGCGTATTGTGGGGTCTTTTCGGTCTTGGCTCATCCGGGCTCAATCTCTTGGGTGTTCTCGGGTACGAAACCTCACAACCGATTTTGCTCGCAGTTTACGGCGGGGGTTTGGCAGTTGGAGTAGCAACCATCGCCGGTGGTGTTATGCTTGTGAATTACCAACGACGTGGCGTCCATCTCCTCTTTATTGCAATTCTTGTAAGTTCGGCCTTGGGCGGACTTGAATTAACAACGATCGATGAGGTCTACGACCAAATGCTTGAGGACGGTGATCTTGCTCAAGAGGAGTACGACCTCATCATGAATAATTCAGAAATTGTAGCAGGGATTGGAATGATCTTTGTTGCTCTTTGCGGAGGCATGTGCGGGCTTATCGCAGCGATTCCCCTGATGGTAAGCAATAACGGTTTGGACAAGAGTTCTCTTTTCGGTTGAAGTGTGAAACAGTGAGATTCATGACCCTCCCCCTTTTGGGATGAATCATGAGCGAAGATGTTGTGATTATTGGCGGTGCCCGAACACCGTTTTGTGAATGGGTTGGCGGAAAGCGTGGCGACGGCAAAACCGGTGGCGCTCTCAAGACACTCAGCGCTCAAAACTTGGGAGGGATTGCAATTCAAGCAGCTCTGGAAAAAACCGGAACTGCTCCAGAATCAGTAGACCATGTTGTTATGGGCTATGCGCTCCAAACTTGCTCGCAATCCATTTATGGAGCACGCCATGCAGGTTTGCAAGGTGGTATTCCTCAAGAAGTTCCTATGCTCACCCTTTCCAGAATTTGCGGTTCTGGAATTCAATCAATCGTGAGTGGAGCCCAGATGATTATGCTTGATGAGGCAAAAACCGTTGTCTCTGGCGGCATGGAGAACCTCTCTCAAGCACCCCACGTCATGCGTGGAGGGCGAGAAGGATGGAAATTGGGCCGTTCGCCCAAGGTCGAGGATTACATGATGACTAACCTTCAAGATATGACCTGTGGTCTCTTTATGGCTCAAACTGCTGATGAACTTTGCAAGCGTAAAAGCGTGACGAGAGAAGAAATTGATGCTTTTGCCGCTCTTTCTCATTCTCGTGTTGCCTCGTCAATTGATAACGATGTATTTGAGCAAGAAATCGTTCCAGTTACAATCTCATCACGACGTGGTGACACTGTAATCACTCACAAGGATGAAGACCACGTTGTCCGCGGTACTACTGAGGAAAGCCTTGCCCGCCTTCCCACTGCCTTTGGCCCTGAATCCTTTGTTACTGCAGGCAATGCTTCAGGCGTTGTAGACGGTGCTGCTGCTGTTGTCATCAAATCTGCTTCAAAGGCAAAGGAAGACGGTGACCAACCACTTGCTCGAATTGTCTCTTGGGGAATCGTTGGCCTAGAGCCATCAATCATGTCATACGGTCCTGTTCCTTCATCCCGAAAAGCCCTGGAAAAAGCTGGCCTTACCGTGAATGATATTGATCGTTGGGAAATCAATGAAGCCTTTGCAGGCCAAGCCGTAGCATGCATCAAAGATTTGGAACTTGATGTTGAAAAGGTCAATGTTAACGGCGGAGCAGTAGGTATCGGTCACCCACTTGCAGCAACTGGTACTCGTTTGGTTCTTACGCTCGCATACGAATTGCAGCGCAGTGGTGGACGCTATGGCGTTGCAACAGCTTGTATCGGTGGCGGCCAAGGCATTGCAATGGTTATTGAATCCATTAAACAATGAGTCCGCTAAGGTCCCAAAGGTACCGGACCAACACAACTGCCGTGAGGGTCATGAAAATTTTCATGATGTTCTGAGATGAGATATAGTTCATTCCAAATTGGGCTCCGAGCCTTGCTCCGATGAATGTCAAAAAGGGTAAGGCGAAGAATACGCCAATTTGCTCAACGAGGGCATCTCGTTCTGACGAAGAGATAAACGCCAAGTGTGTAATTACTGCGATGGGTACGACGACCATCATCAAATGGAGGCTGGAACCGATTGACTTTCTCGTGCTCAATCCAGTATATTGCTGTAAAACAGGGACATAGATTACTCCTGCCCCAATAGCAAGAACAGAGGAGAGCGTGCCTCCCGTTGCTGCTCCAAGTCTGAGGTTTTTGTGCTGTATTTCTCTTGGTTCGACGCTCTCATCGGCATCACTGGAGTTGATTGAGGTGATTTTTCTCCTCGTTTTCACAAGAGCCCAAGCCAAGATGACAATGCTCACTGTTTTGAATACGGTGTCAAGGTTGTCTCCAAGAACTACGACGATACCAACGCCTAGCAATGCGCCTGGAATCGCTCCAACAAGTGCAGATTTGATCGCCTCGTCATCGTGGTGTCCTTTCTTGCGATGGGCAAGGCCACTTCCATAACTTACGACAGCCGTGAGGGATAGAGATACAGCAAGAAGGGTTCCATCAATTGGTAGGTCTGCACCATAATGCAAAAGCGGGACGAAAAGCAATCCTCCTCCTAGCCCAACTGGAGCGAATGCAAAGGCGATACAGAATACCCCAAAAAAGATGAGCGCTGTATCGTACATTTTGTCCATCTCAAGTGGTTCACTCTGATTCAAATCGGGTTGAAACAGCGGTCCTTGGTGAGGCGAATAAGTTGATGTTCATCATCTTGCTCCTTGAAATCAGTATGGGAGAGAAGGATTCAAGTAGGAATTGTCCCGAGCACAGCATATGGTTGACATGATGTATGTTGCTGCAGCAATTGCAGCAATTGTGATTTTGATTCTTATTGTTTGGTTTTTCACAACTTGGAACCGTTTCATTCGTCTAGAAGAAAACGCCAACAAATCCTGGTCCGATATTGACGTATTGCTCAATCAGCGGTACGATATGATCCCGAACCTTGTCAAAATTGTTGGACGCTATGCCGAGCATGAATCAGGTATCTTCCAAGAATTCGCAAAAGCACGCCAAGCGGCTGCTGGTGCATTGAGCCGTGGTGACGTAAAGGGCGTCGCCGCCGCAGAAGGCTTGCTTTCTGGAATGATGCCTCGTATCAACATGGTTGCAGAGCAATACCCCGATTTGAAGGCAAATGCAAATTTCATGGACCTCCAAAACAAATTGGTCTCCTTGGAGAACCAAATTGCAGACCGTCGTGAATTCTACAACGCTGCTTCAACCAACTTCAACAAGGCTATCCAGATGATTCCTGCAAGCATTGTCGCTGGATTCAAGGGATGCGAGCGACGAGAACTATGGACTGTTGCAGCCCACGTCCGAGAGAACGTTGAAATCACTTTCTGAAGGTTGAATTTAGCCCTCTGGGCCTATCTTTGGAAACTATGAAACTGAGGTGAATGCGTGGGTGACGAAACTCCGCTCATCGATGTTAGCGACCGGCTTCGTCTGCTAGGTACAGCACACATTGCGACCGCTTCGGTTGAAGCAGTCATGGAGCAAATTGCTACCTATCAGCCTGATATTGTGGCAGTGGAACTGTGTCAGGGTCGGTATGAGACACTCATCAGTGATCGTCGTTTAGACAAAGAAGGTTTACTCAAGGTAGTGAAAGAAGGAAAAGCACCCATGGTCTTGTTGCAATCTATGCTTTCTGCTGAGCAGAGAAAACTCGGTCTTGATGAAGGTCAACAGCCCGGTGCTGAATTGCTTGCTGCAGTCAATATCGGAAAAGAAGCGGGTTGTGAGATTGCCCTTGTAGACCGTGATATCCAAGTCACCCTGCGTCGTGCTTGGCGTAAAATGAAGTTTCGAGAAAAGTGGCGTCTTCTAACATCACTCCTTGAAGATGATGATGATGAAGAAGATGAAGTTGATGTGAACGAGTTACTTCGTGATTCTGATATGCTCTCCTCGATGATGGAAGAGCTCAAGGACTTCTCTCCCGGTGCAGGAACCGTCCTCATCGATGAACGAGATGCCTATATCTCTGGGAAATTGGCGGAACTTGACCCGAACAAGAAAGTTCTCGCTGTCCTCGGGGCTGGTCATTTGAAAGGCGTTGCAAAAAAGATGGTTGAGCCTTCACCTTCTCATGAACTTGAAGAATTTTCAACACTCCCAAAACGCTCTCGTGTAGCCCGAATGCTCCCTTGGGCCATGCCGTTGATTCTCATCTCAGCAATTGCAGTTTTCGTTTCAAACGGTGAAGGTGTAGATTGGATTGAATTCTTCACCGTATGGACAATTGCAAATGCCGTCTTTGCTGCCATTGGGTGCATCATTGCCCGAGGCCATCCACTTGCGGTTCTTACAGCAGCGGCAGCGTCTCCTATCACTTCATTGAATCCTGCGTTAGCTGCAGGTTGGTTTGCAGGATACGTCCAACTCAAAGTTGCCGAACCAACGGCGGATGATTTGCAGAAGTTTTTGAAGTTGGATGACTTTTCCTCGTTCTGGTCTAATCCTGCTGGAAAGGTTCTCTTGGTCACTGCCTTGACCAATTTAGGCTCAATGGCTGGAGCGTGGGTTGCACCCATCCTTCTGTTGGGCGGAGTTTAATCTTCAATCAAACGGCTTCATTGCCAAAAAGAGGTCAACATGCTCCTGCACGTCATGCACTCTGAGCAGATTGATTCCTCTTGCAACTGCAACAGCAGCAAGGCCTAATGTTCCTGCTAAACGGTCATCTGCATGTTCATGTCCAGTAAGGTGGCCAACGATTCGTTTCCTTGAAACACCCCAGAGAATGCTCACTGAGGCATCTTCGCCGATACGTTTCCCTGCTCGTAACAAGGCTAGGTTATGGGCGTGGTCTTTTCCAAATCCGATTCCAGGGTCAATACAAATGAGTTCCTTTGGGTGGCCTTGTTCGATGAGTCGGTTACGTTGGTCTGCCAAGTAGGCACTGACTTCTTCCACGCAGTTCACATAATGAGGCTTTGATTGCATGGTCCCAGGTTCCCCTTGCATGTGCATGATGCAAATTCCAGCCTCCCATTCAAGGACAGTATCAATCATTGCTTTGTCGCGAAGTCCTGAAACATCGTTTACCATGTCAGCACCTGCCTTGAGGCCTTCATGTGCAACAGATGCATGCCGAGTATCAATAGAAATCAATCCATCAGGATTTGCCTTTCTCAATGCCTTGATGACTGGGACGACGCGTTGTATTTCGCTTTCCTCATCAACCGGTGCCGCCCCAGGGCGCGTGGATTCACCCCCAATGTCGACCCAAGTCGCTCCTGAATCCCACATTGCAAGAGCTCGTTCTATGGCATCTTCCGAAGATAGAGAGCGACTTCCCTCAAAGAACGAATCGGACGTTACATTGATGATTCCCATGATTTGAGGGAAACCGTCGTTCTGATTGAGGCCGTCAACAATACGCTTTCGGCGCGATTGAGAGACTCCCGAGTCGGTCACCATGAACACCTCCAAAGCGACAGGTTTCATAAGATGTGACAAAGAAGGTACTCGTATGTCCGAGGCCGAACCATCAACGATGAGCACGATTCCTGTGGCTGCAGGTTCGGATTCGGTCAGTGGTGCCTCGGTCAGTGATTATGAATTTGCAGAACGCATCATTCGTCGTCTCAAGCCTCGGAATTTGCAAGAAGTGTTCGATAAAGCAGCCACTACATCACGCTCAGGCGGGATGCTCATCACGCTCATGGTCGCTGTTTGGTGGTTGGGTATTTATTCACAAGACGATAATATGAGCGAAGGTATCTCCGTATTTTTTGGGCTTAACTTTGGCCAAGTTGCCTTTGCCGTGATGATTCTCTCTTTGCTTTCGGCAATACTTACCGAATTCAGCAGAGACATGGGGAAAATATTCCCTTCAACTGCTGCTGGTGGAATGCTCATTCTCGCCGGCCTTTACGTCGTTGAGCCTCTTATCGGCTCCTTCTTCGTAACAGACGGCCTATCAACTGCGGACGGGCTATGGAGAACCGTCCGTCTTGGTGCGCTTTGGGGTGGAATGTCAATGGGTTCTAACCTCTTGGTCAATGCTATGTTGTTGAACTGGTTGATCCGTTTCATAGATTCAAACGATTACGAATTCACAGGCATGGGTGATTCATCACAATCATCCGAGGCAGTCATCGATAAAGTCGAATGAGCCGCTACGCTCATGTGGGCGAGGCCGGTCGTATGCACATGGCCGACACGCCGTTCAATGTGCTTCGTTTGGGGTACCGTAAGGGCCGCGACCCCCGAATCACAACGCATCTTGCCCTCGTATCCAGGGCACTTGGAGGGACACGGTTTCTTCTGGCAGGGGATGAAGACAATGACCTCTTCGAAAATGTGGGCTCTGTGAACGAACGCTTTGGCGGAGAGATGTCCTGTGAACATATCAAAGGCTCAATGGGATGGTTGAAACGGTTTGTTGAGGAAGACGCAGGGGACGGGGAGCCAGGCGTAGCCATTCACCTCACGATGTACGGCCAGCCTTACAGGGAAGTGATTCCTCAAATTCGTCGTGACCGGCCTGTGGTTCTTATTGTCGGTGGAGCAAAGGTACCTGGTGACGTTTTCAAGTATTCACAATACAACGTCGCAGTGGGCAACCAACCCCACTCCGAAGTCGCTGCTTTGGCACTGTTCATGGAGGCATGGTTTGGAGACGGTGGAACCGAGCGTCACTTCCCAGATGCACGCCTTGTGATAGAGCCCTCCGCTCGTGGAAAGTCCGTTCATGATAAAGAACGAGAGAATGAGAAGTAAGTAATTATTTGTTTCCACTACTAAGTGCGATATTTTCTTCTTTTTGTGTCATATTTTAGGCGCTCTCTTCCAATCAAATCCACACCCAATCATTATGGGTGTCCGTTGACGACCAAATACGATGTTAGGAAGCGAACTCCAAAATGGGCGTTCCCTTCCTGCTACTCATCGGCTCTACAACCCTTCATCATTGGACATCGGAGATGCCGCTGATGGACTTGCTCAAGGAGCTCCTCTCCCAGAGGGTGCATCGGGCCCTGGTGTCCTTTTGACGGCCGATGGAGGGCGCTATGAAGGTGAACTCTTCGGAGCCAATCAAGCAGGTTCAGGAGAACTGGTCTTCACAACAGGCATGATGGGGTACCAAGAGTCACTGACCGACCCTTCTTTTGCTGGTCAAGTTTTGACCTTCACCTATCCTTTGATTGGAAACTATGGAATCCATCACGGAACTTCTGAATCCAAACGGGTCTGGCCTCGGGGTGTTGTTGTACGTCACGCCATGCATCAACCCGACCATAGAAACTCAATTGGGACGGTTGATGAGTTGCTAAGGCTCCATGGAGTTCCTGGCATACAAAAGATCGACACACGGGCTATTACCCGTCGTGTGCGTGAATTGGGAACAGTTCTGTGCGTCTTTGGCCCCCTCGGTCAAGAAGACAAGTTGAAGGCCAAATTGGAATCACTTTCCTCTCCCGAACTGGAGGACCTTGTTGATGAAGTTTCTATCGACGAGCCCGTGGAATTAAATCCAGGTGCGGCAGATGATTTAGGCGTAAGAAAACCACGTTTGGGGGTCCTTGACTGTGGAGTTAAATACAACATTTTGCGGCACCTGTGCATGTATTTTGACGTTGTATGGTGTCCCCCCCATACACCGTTTGACGTATTGAAAAATACCTACAACATCGACGCCTTGTTTTGTTCAAATGGCCCTGGAGACCCTGCGCATCCCGGTATGGCTACTTCTGCTCGAAATACTCTTGCTGAAGCGGTCAAAGACGGACTTCCCGTGATGGGGATTTGTTTAGGGCACCAATTGATGGGTCTTGCTTCCGGATTACAAACCTACAAAATGCGATACGGGCATCGGGGAGCCAATCAGCCGGTCGTTGACCTCAAGGAAGGTACTGTCGCCATTACCAGTCAGAATCATGGTTTCGCAGTTGCTCATCCACAAGATGGAATGCTCGCTGCCCATCCTACAGGAGCTTCTTCTCCTCCATCACCAAATCAGCATGGGGCAGAGGTTGAGGTTCGTTATGTCAATGCCAATGATGGAACTGTAGAAGGGCTTGACGTCATCGGGAAACCATGCTTCACTGTCCAATTCCATCCTGAAGCCTGCCCGGGGCCACACGATGCTACGCATCTGTTCCTCCGATTCAGAGCGATCGTTGATGCTCATCTTGGAGGTGGAAAGTAATGCCTCGCCGAGATGATTTGGAGACCATTCTGGTTTTGGGTAGCGGACCGATTAAAATCGGTCAGGCCGCTGAGTTTGACTTCTCCGGCTCCCAAGCCGTACAGGCGCTTCGTGAAGATGGATACAGAGTTATCCTGGTCAATTCAAATCCTGCCACGATTCAAAACGACCCGGAAATGGCGGATGTCGTTTACATTGAACCACTTCTCCCCGATACCATCGCTCGGATCATGGAAATTGAACGGCCTTGTGCCTTGCTCGCAGGAATGGGTGGTCAAACTGCCCTTAACATTGCGAGTGAACTTTCCCACAATGGGACGCTTGAACGTTTGAACATTGAACTGATTGGTTCTGATTTGGAAGCCATCGATAAAGCAGAGGACCGAGAGTTGTTCAATCAAGTGTGCGAATCAATTCAACTTCCAATCAGCCAAGCCGTCGCATGCAACACCATCGATGAAGTGATTGCTGCAGCAGATTTAATCGGTAGTTGGCCCATCTTAGTCCGTCCAGCGTTTACATTGGGAGGTCTAGGTGGCGGAACTGCCCGAGACATGGGTGAATTGGTGGAAATCTCACAACTCGGTTTGAGAAATTCGCGCATCTCCCAAGTTCTGATTGAAGAATCCATTTTGGGATGGCAGGAACTTGAATACGAAGTTATGCGAGATGAAGCCGACAATGCAACCATTGTTTGCACCATGGAAAACATTGACCCGATGGGCGTGCATACCGGTGAATCTACGGTTGTCGCCCCGCTCCAATCGTTCAGTGATGCCGACCATCAGCGCTTGAGGAACCAAGCATTGGCTTTGATTCGGGCATTGAACATCAAAGGAGGGTGCAACGTTCAATTCGCCTTCAATCAGTTTACTGGAGAAATACGGGTGATTGAGGTCAACCCTCGCGTTTCTCGCTCTTCTGCATTGGCCTCGAAAGCCACCGGTTACCCTATCGCTCGCATGGCTGCCAAGATTGCGGTTGGCTACACGTTGGATGAACTTCCAAATCCAATTACTGGCGACGGCACTACTGCAGCCTTTGAGCCGACTCTGGATTATTGTGTAGTGAAAATCCCGAGATGGCCCTTTGACAAATTCAGAACTGCAGACCGTACGCTTGGTACCTCAATGAAATCTACAGGTGAAGTCATGGCCATCGGCCGGAACTTCGAAGAGGCCTTCCTCAAGGCTTGGGCCTCACTTGAACAAGGATGTGCACATCCACGTCCATTGACACGGGCAGACGAATCAGAAGGTGAAGGAATGTCTGAGCGTGCTCATGAAGCCTTACCAGATAGCACTCTGGTTGATTGGTGCAGAATCGCCACAGACCGAAGAATGGGTGCTGTTCTTGAAGCGCTTCGCAGGGGTTGGGGCGTTGAACGGGTTCACGAAATAACACGCATCACTCGTTGGTTCCTCTATGGATTTGAACGATTAGCTCAGATGGAAGCAGAGATTACTGCACGAGGGGTGTCACCAACGGAATTGACTGAGAAGGAACTCCGTCGCTGGAAGAGTCATGGATTCAGTGATGCCCATATCGCAGACGCTCTCGCAGGGTTCCCTCCAGAGGGTCTGAAGTCACTTGCGCCTGGTCAAGACGAGCGTGCAGTCATGCAACGTCGACATCAGTTGAATCTTCATCCAATTTACCGCATGGTTGATTCATGTGCTGCAGAATTTGCAGCCAAAACTCCGTATTATTATTCAACCTACGAACCGTTTGGCTCTCCGGGGATTGATCTTCTACCGAATCTTGAGGAACGAACCAAAGACCGATTGGTAACCATTGGAAGCGGTCCAATTCGTATTGGGCAAGGCATTGAATTTGACTACGGTTGCGTCCACGCTGTCAAGGCAATCCGTGAAGCGGGCAAGGATGCCATCATCATCAACAATAATCCAGAAACAGTTTCTACGGATTTTGATACATCAGACCGACTGTACTTTGACCCGTTAACGTTGGAGTATGTCAGCGAAATTCTACTGCGTGAACGTGCGCATGGAATCCTCCTTCAATTTGGCGGCCAGACGGCAATCAATCTCGCCTTGCCTTTGGAACAACGTTTGCCGGACCTCCGTCTCAAAGGGTTAGACCTCAGCATCATGGGTACATCGTGCGACGCTATTGATGAAGCAAGTGACCGAGAGCGCTTCGAAGCATTTGCATCTCGAAGTGGACTCAAAATGCCTCGTGGCGCAACGGGAACATCTGCTGATGATTTGAGGGCAGCCGTTAAAGAAATTGGATATCCCGTCCTTATTCGTCCCTCCTACGTTCTCGGAGGGCGCGGTATGGAGATTTTGTCCAATCAACAGCAATTGGATGGCTACCTACGAGATGCCTATCTAGCCCCGGATAAGCCACTGCTGGTTGATGAGTACCTTGGCCATGCTACCGAGTTGGACGTTGACGCCGCTGCAGATGGTGAGGAGGTTTTGGTTGGAGCCATTATGGAGCATTTGGAAGAGGCAGGAATTCATTCGGGTGATTCGACATGTTTCATTCCAACTCAAAATATCTCGGAAGATATGCTTGTGAGGGTGGCCGAACAAACAAAGGTCATCGGTTTGGGCTTGAAGATTAAAGGCTGCTTTAACATTCAGTTTGCCATTCAAGGCGATAATCTCTATGTCTTGGAGGTCAATCCTCGGTCGTCTCGTACGGTTCCATTCGTTGCAAAATCCTCTGGATTACCTCTTGCCCGGATCGCAGCGAGGGTCACCATTGGTCAACCTCTATCATCACAAACCATTCCTCGAAGAACCACGGGCCAAGTCTGTGTAAAGGCACCTGTATTCCCGTTCATTAAACTCCGTGGATTGGACCCAGCCCCCGGTCCTGAAATGAAATCAACGGGAGAAGTATACGGTTCTGATGAGCGAGCAGATTTGGCTTATCTCAAGGCGCGTTTAGCAACTGAAATCCCTGTTGCTACATCAGGTGGTGCTTATTTGACGGTTCGAGATGAAGACAAAGAAAGTCTTGTCCCAGTTGCACGTGAATTGGTGGATTTAGGATTTACATTGTACGCAACAGGCGGTACTTCAGACGCTCTCCGCCGCCACAATATCCCTGTTGAAACAGTCTATAGAATCGCTGAAGGGAAGCACCCCGATGCACTCGACCTCATGCGGCAGGGCAAAGTTTCCTTCATCGTCAACGTCCCTACCATTTCTGGAGGTGCAGTTCGTGACGGGAACATGATGCGTCGTCTTGCTGTTGAATTGAATATCCCGTTTGTAACAACCATGCGAGGGGCAACAATGGAGGCTGCAGCAATGCGGGCTCATATTGAAGAAACACTCGAACCAAGGAAACTCACCGTTCATTATTGACTGGTCAAAAGCAGTGCTTTATGACCTCAGTAGCGAAACTCAGCGCATGGGAGAACTTGTTGTTTCAACCCATGCGTCTTCCACGGGTTACTTTTCATCGTCCCTTCTTCCTTACGAAGACGCTCCCGTAGACGGATGGCTGTGGCTTTCATACGACCAACTCAATCTCAGATTTATCGAACATGTTGAACCCGCATCCTGTGTGTATGGAATCATCTTGGTTGAATCATCTGTTAAGGGCAACAAACGCCCCTATCACAAGCAAAAACTCGCTCTTCTCCTTTCATCCCAACGGCATTTTGCCGTTGAAGTTCAAGCGACTGGACGACCTGTCCGCTACCTTATGACAAACGGAACATACGAAGATGCGTTGAATGAACACGTTGCTCGTTATGGTCCAGTACAAGCCATCGCGCACGCTGAGCTGGAACTGAGGAATGAGTTGAAGCCATTGATTCAAAATGAGAACCTCATCATTCACGAGCATGTTGGGTGGTTGACAAAACCCTCGTGGTTTGAACAGAGTGTAGGTTCCCAGCCTCCGTTTCGCATGGACCGGTTTTACCGCAAAGTTCGACATGAAACGGGTTGGTTAATGGAAATGGGAAAACCGATTGGTGGGAAATATAGTTTTGATTCTGAAAATCGATTCCCTTGGAAAGGAGACCCACTTCCCCCAGAACCACCATCCTATGACAGCGATGAAATTGACCTTGAGGTCGAACAACTTATCAACACAGAATATGGCTCACATCCCGGCGTTTTGGACATGACTCAACTCCCAACTACAATGAATGATGTAGAAACCGCCCTCGCTTTTGGAATGAAATGCATGCCTTGGTTTGGACGTTATGAAGATGCTATGACCGATAAAAGCCGTGGACTTTTTCATTCACGTCTTGCGGCTCTGCTAAATCTACACAGGTTGATGCCAGTTGAACTGGTCCAAGCAGTTTTAGAGACCGATGCTCCCCTCAACAGTACTGAAGGATTCTTGCGGCAGTTAATCTGGAGAGAATACGTTCACCATATTCACGAAATCACAAACGGCTTCCGCACCCTTGATGTTCAGCGAACCCCTTCGAACCGGACGTTTTCATGGACGCGTGAAGCCATGCCCGATGTGGAAGAACATCCTAACCATCTTCGCCAAATGAACCCACTTCCTGAAGTGTATTGGAGAGGAGATAGCGGTCTCCAATGTCTCGATTCTTCAGTTAAATCGGTGATGGAAGAGGGATGGACTCACCACATACCTCGGTTGATGGTCCTGAGTAATATTGGAAACTTGCTGGACGTCAACCCTCGTGAACTAACCGATTGGTTTCACGCTGCCTTCGTTGATGCTTATGATTGGGTGGTTGAACCGAATGTGCTCGGAATGGGTACCTTCGCACTTGGCGATGCGATGATGACGAAACCCTATGTGGCTGGATCTGCCTACATTAACAGAATGAGTGACCATTGCAAATCCTGTGCTTTTCATCCGAAGAAAACATGTCCAATAACGAGGCTCTATTGGGCATATCTCGATCGGCACGCCCCATCCTTTGAAGGGAATTTCAGAATGAAGATGGCGATGAATAACCTCAAACGCCGGAGTGAAGAAGAAAAGACGAAGGACAAATTGGCCTTTGAATGGGTCAGTCATGCACTGGCTCAAAACGAGAAACTCAGCATATAGAACGGTGAGGCCTCCTCGTGCTGGATTCGTAGGAGATCGTTTCCCATTGTAAGGTGATGAGTTATATCGTGGACAGATTGCCAAAGTAAGCGAATTTACAATTCTTGCTGGCCTTCGGTTCAAACAGTGATTTCAGAGGATGAATCTGGCAGTTGTTACATTGTGGCTTGTGCAAATAACATACTCCCGTGACAAGGTATCAAATGCTTATTCAAATTGGCGTAAGCATGGCCAAGAAGCAGTTAGCACTTTTCATGCTTGCAATTCTCTTATTTTCCATCCCTTCATACGCTACTGCTGCTAAAGAGGCTGTTATGGTAGAACAATTTGGAATGGGTTTTGATGAAACGGTTATTGCTGACTCATCTGATGCTCTTTCTAATCCAAGGGACCTTGAATTCCACCCCGGGCGGGCGAATGAATTGTGGATTGCAAATCAGTACACAGACAGCATCACAATTGTAGAGAATACTGGGCTTGAGAATCAAGTCTCTCAAAACCGTCAGGATTCAAATCGGAATCACTTTTTGGAAGAAGTCAGCGCTATTGCATTTGGGGCCTATCATCCCGAATTTGACTGGCAGTGGGGCTCTGCTCAGGAAACAGCGAATACGTTCTGTGGCCAAGCCTCCCCAAACAATTTCATGGGCCCAACACTCTGGCCATCCTCGCTCAGTCACTTTGCAGTAGAGAATCAAAACAACGGCAATGGTCTTCTAGGTAGTCACATTGATATGAATCACGAGTCCCCTTATGGAGTTGGAATCGCTCACGATTCTGACAATGCGTATTGGTATAATGACGGCTACTATGAAGAATTGGTGTACTATGATTTCCAAGATGACCACGATACTGGTCGAGACGATCATTCTGATGCTATCGTACGGCGGTATTCTGAGGTCGAACTCACGCACATCATGGGGGTTCCTGGACACATGACCCTTGATGATGATTCAGGAATTTTATACATCGCAGACCCTGGTGCAAACCGAGTCTTGTGGGTGAACACCGATGATTCCTCAACCAGTACTCAAGACATCATGAGCGATTCATCTCGTATGGAGCCCTTGGAGGAATATTCCTCAATAACGAACATTGAATGGGGCGTTCTCGCATCGGGTTTGAACATGCCATCTGGGATTGTACTTGATGACGACCAACTCTTTGTTTCAGAATATGGCAACGGTCAAATTGTTGCATACGATTTGAGTTCAAACGGTAAAGCAGCTACTGAAACCGATTCCATTCAAACTTCGGCAACATCCATCATGGGCCTTGAGATTGGCCCTAATGGGCACTTGTACTACGTTGACTACGGCCAAGACGAAGTTGTTCGGATAGACCCGTACATGGATGAAGATGGAGACGGCGTAGGCGATCAGGTGGACAACTGTCCAATGATTCCTAATGCAAATCAGGCCAACCATGACGGTGATCTTCTCGGAGATGCTTGCGATGATGATGATGATGGTGATGGAATCCTTGATGTAAATGATGAATGCGCTCTTGGCAATCTATCATGGATTTCTTCTGCCTTAACCGACCATGATACGGATGGTTGCGCAGATTTAACAGAAGATTCTGATGATGATAACGATGGGATTTACGATACTTCGGACCTCTGCCCAACCGGTGACCTCGGCTGGAATTCATTGACAGAAACTGATTATGACGGAGATGGATGCAGAGACCAAGGTGAAGACTTGGACGATGATAACGACCGAATATGCGACGGTGATGAATCCAGCACCTGGTGGGTCTGCTCACCTTCATCTGCGGGAACTGACCTTTGTCCCCAAAGCCCACCATCGTTCATGTCCTTCATAGGCAATGATGTTGACCGTGACGGCTGTGAAGACCTAGGCGAAGATATTGACGACGACAACGACGGCTTTTCCGACGATATTGATGACTGCCCCAATGAGGCAGGTACGAGTTCACTCGGTACGAGTCTCGGTTGTTCTGACTACGATGGGGATGGTTACGGTGACACCGTAGACGTATTCCCAGTTGATGGCGCACAATGGTCAGATGGCGACGGAGATGGTTTTGGAGACAATTCTGACGGGGAAGGAGGCGACCAATGTCTCCTTGTCACAGGCACCTCCAATCAAGACCGCAACGGCTGTATTGATACAGATGGAGATGGCTGGTCAAATCCGGATGGAGCATGGACAGTGGCAGAGGGAGCAGATGCATTCCCCGATGAATTTACGCAACATTCCGACCAAGATGGAGATGGATACGGTGATGCTTCTGACGGAGTTCAAAGCGACGCTTGTCCGTTGAATGCAGGAACTTCTACAGAAGATCGCTTAGGCTGTATTGATTCTGATGGCGACGGCTGGTCGGATGTTAACGACGCACTCCCCGATGATCCAACACAACATTCCGACCAAGATGGAGATGGTTTTGGTGACTCTGAAACAGGTACTATGCCCGACAGTTGTCCCGAAATTTCTGGCACTTCTGACATGGAACGTTATGGCTGTCCGGACCCAGATGGAGATGGATGGGCTGGATTCCTCGATGCCTTCCCCGATGACGAACGCTTCTGGTCCGATGCAGACGGAGATGGATATCCTGACCAAGAGGGTACGAACCTTTCAGATGATTGTCCAGAGGTCCCAGGTACGTCTACCGAAGACCGTGTTGGTTGTGTAGATGGCGACGGAGACGGCTGGTCTGATGATGGCGACTCATATCCCAAGGATGCATCACGCTTTGCATCTGCCGATGGCTCCTCCTCATCCAATACGTTGTACCTCATTGTAGGGTTCCTTTGCGTCATGGCCGTTCTTGTTCTTGGCTATGCAGTGCAACGACGTAACCGAGAAGAATCGGCAATAAAATTGCAACCCAACCTTCCACAACCGATGATGATGACACCTGTAGCACCTCTTGTTGCTCCGGTTGTTCAGGCTGCTGCTCCAGCTGGCCCGCCCTTGCCTGCGGAAGGATTGCCGGCGGGTTGGACCCTTGACCAATGGGCATGGTACGGTGAAGATTACCTGAGGAACCAATGACCGTTCAAAATTGCATTGTTTCGAGCAATGCTTGTTTAACGGCCTGAAGTTCCACATCATATCCGAGATTTGCTAGGGACGTCGTCGTATCAGTGGTTAGTCCACACCCTGCTACCCCTTCGACTCTCCCCGGCGGGGTGTCGATGTTAATGGTGAAACCATGCCGACTAACCCAGCGTAAGAAGGATAATCCAATGCTGCAAATCTTGTGACCATCTACCCATACGCCTTGCATTCTATGGTCACGCACTCCTTGGATGTTCAAGGTGCTAAGTGCATTGATGACCCACTGCTCAATCTTAGTGATGATTTCAGCAACCGATGCCTCTTGGTCACGAAGGCCCCATTTGAATATCGGGTAGCAGACAATCTGGCCGGGTCCATGCCACGTTAGGCCTCCTCCACGGTCAACGGCTTCGGTCGGATAATCCGTTGGTGGTCGAATGCCGTCGTTACGGGCGCGTGGACCTACTGTTACCACTTCATGATGTTCAAGGATGAGTAATGTATCTGGAATTTCATCGTTGATGCGTTGTGATTGCAACGACTTCATCATGTTCAAACTGTCTCCATAAGGAACAATGCCCAGTTCCTGAATATCGACCATGTCTCTTCGCCTCTATCAGACTGTGTCAGAATTTTCCGGAGGAGCCGAAACCGCCTTCTCCTCGTTCGGTTTTAGTCAAATTGTCCATCGTGGTTTCAATCAATGTGACCTTTGGAACTGGTGCGAACAACATCTGAGCGATGCGTTCCCCAGCAGCGATTGCGAATGAATCGCCTTGGCCAATCCATGTTGCAAGAACCATCAATTCACCTCGGTAATCTGCGTCTATGGTGCCGATTCCATTGGGCATAATCATCCCTTTTTTGCCCAATGATGAGCGACAGCGCAATTGACCTTCCCATCCCTCAGGGATTGCAGCGGCCCATCCCGTGCGGATGAGGACTGACGAACCCTTGTCTACAATCGTATCTTCCAGAGCATACAGATCCCATCCGGCGGCCAACGCTGAACCTTGAGTCGGCAAGATGGCGCGTTCGTCGAGGCGGGCGAATTGGACGGTCAGTGAAATCTGCTCCATAGTCACGGTGAGAATACATCGCTTTTTGACTGTTGGGATGATGTAAGATTCTACCCACATGTGCGTGCAGTGGAAATAGAGGTGATTTTACGATATTTTTACATTCTTTTATACATTTTATATCATTCATTGATGAATATGCTAAACGATACACTGCGCAATTGTACGAAGGTGTGGTAAAGGGTCGCGAAACACATGTGGTCTATCCCTTCGCGGGGGGTATCATTATAGGCGTTATAGGAGGGCAAACAAAATCCAGCGCGACACAAATAGCCGGGGGGAATAAGTCATGGTCATAGAACACAGCAAAGATGAGGGAGTAGACGTCGATTTCACGAAAGAACATCTTGAGCCTATGCTCCAAGAAAATCTGGATCGTTTTGTTTTATTCCCCATTCAACATGATGATATTTGGGAGATGTACAAAATGGAGCAAGCTTCATTCTGGACCGCAGAAGAAATTGACCTTGCTGAAGATCTTAAAGATTGGAAGAACCTCAACGATGGGGAGCAACATTTCCTCAAGCACATTCTTGCGTTCTTTGCTGCTAGTGACGGTATCGTCAACGAGAACCTGGTGATGAATTTCTCCAACGAAGTATGCTGGCCAGAAGCCCGAGCATTTTACGGCTTCCAAATCATGATGGAAAACATCCACGCTGAAACCTACTCGCTACTCATTGATACTTACATCAATGATGATCAAGAAAAGAACCACCTGTTCAAAGCACTAGAAACAGTCCCCTCCGTCCAGAGAAAGGGCGAATGGGCTATGAAATGGCTATCTCGCAAGCGTGGCTCCTTCGCAGAACGATTGGTTGCCTTCGCAGCAGTTGAGGGTATCTTCTTCTCTGGCTCCTTTTGTGCAATCTTCTGGCTCAAGAAGCGTGGGCTCATGCCTGGGCTTACCTTCTCCAATGAATTGATCTCTCGGGATGAAGGACTTCACTGCGACTTTGCATGCCTCCTGCACAACAAGTTGTTGCGCGGAGCTGGTGAAAATGTCATTCGCCGAATCATTGCGGAAGCAGTTGAAATCGAAATAGAGTTCGTGACCAAGGCGCTGCCTGTTAACCTCATAGGAATGAATGCAGACCTGATGGAACAATATGTCAAATTCGTAGCGGACCGTCTCTTGGTGCAGTTGAACTGCTCTAAGATTTACGAAGCTTCAAACCCGTTCCCGTGGATGGAAATGATTTCCATGCAAGGAAAAACCAATTTCTTTGAGAAGAGAGTAGCAGAATATCAGAAAGCTGGTGTTATGGATAATTCCTCTCTTGGAAGTGTTCAACAGCGGTTCTCTGTTGACGAAGACTTTTGAACCGTACGCGAACAAAGGAACTTACCACGCAATCACACTCACCGAATCTGGAGGAAATATACATGGCCATGCAAGTAGTAAATAGGAAAGGCGAAAGAGAGGATGTGCGCTTTGATGCGATCCTCGAAAAATTGACAGTGCTCTCCGAAGGATTGAACTCGAAATGGGTTGACCCTGGGCACGTTACCAAACTCACAATCGAAGGTTTGTACGACGGTGTGACCACTCGTGAACTTGACCAACTCGCCGCTGAAACGGCTGCATCATTGGCATCTCAGCACCCTGAATACAGCCGTCTTGCAGCTCGTATTTGTGTTGATGATTTGCACCGTGCAACAAAAGAAACCTTCACCGATGTCATCACCGATTTGCGGGAATACATTGACCCAGAATCAGGTAAGCATGCACCGTTGATTTCGGAAGAAGTGTTTGATGTAATCATGGAGCATGCCGATGTCTTGAACAACCACATCGATTACTCACGTGACAACAATTACGACTACTTCGGATTCAAAACCTTGGAACGCTCGTACCTTCTCCGCCTGGATGGCGAAATTGCAGAGCGTCCTCAACACATGTTGATGCGGGTTTCTGTTGGAATTCACTACAACAACATCCCTCGTGCGCTAGAAACATACGACCTCATGAGTCAAGGTTACTTCACTCACGCCACGCCGACCTTGTTCAATTCGGGAACACCAATGCCTCAAATGTCCTCTTGCTTTTTGTTAACCATGCAGGACGATTCACTTGACGGAATCTATGACACGCTCAAGCAGTGTGCTTTAATCTCCAAATCAGCAGGTGGAATTGGATTGTCCATTCATCATGTGCGTTCGAAAGGTTCGTACATCAAGGGAACAAACGGGACATCCAATGGAATCGTCCCAATGCTGCGTGTCTTCAATGACACAGCTCGCTATGTTGACCAAGGTGGCGGTAAGCGTAAGGGCTCAATCGCTGTTTATCTTGAACCATGGCACCCAGATATCCTCCAATTCTTGGACCTCAAGAAGAACCACGGAAAGGAAGAACTTCGTGCCCGTGATCTGTTCTACGCAATGTGGACACCGGACTTGTTCATGGAACGTGTTGAACAAAACGGCGACTGGTCCTTCTTCTGTCCAAATGAGTGCCCAGGTTTGCAAGATGTCTACGGTGACGAATTCAAGGCTATGTTCGAGGATTTCGAGCGCCGAGGACTCGCTCGTGAGACGGTTCCTGCACGAACCATTTGGGACAAAATCGTTGAATCACAGATTGAAACCGGTACGCCTTACATGCTATACAAGGATGCAGCAAACAACAAGTCCAATCAAAAGAACTTGGGTACAATCCGTTCCTCAAACCTCTGCACTGAGATCATGGAATACACCGCAAAGGACGAAGTTGCCGTTTGCAACCTCGCCTCTATTGCATTGCCGAAGTTCGTTAACATGAGCAGCGGTGAATTTGACCATCAGAAACTCTATGATGTGACCTATCACGCTACAGGAAACCTAAATCGTGTCATCGATGTCAATTACTATCCGGTAGAAGAAGCACGTAACTCCAACATGCGCCACCGACCCATTGGCTTGGGCGTACAGGGACTCGCAGACACCTTCGCCATGCTAGAAATGCCCTTCGACGGCCCCCAAGCTCGCTCATTGAACAAAGAAATCTTTGAGACGATTTACTATGCTGCTTGCACTGCATCAAAGGATGCAGCCATCGCAGAAGGCCCTTATTCAACCTTCAAAGGCTCACCTGCAAGTAAGGGAATCCTACAATTTGATTTGTGGGGCATGAACGACCACAGTGGTCGCTGGGATTGGAGTTCACTCAAGGAAGAAATCGTTGAACACGGAATGCGTAACTCTCTGCTGGTTGCTCCTATGCCAACTGCATCAACGTCCCAAATTCTTGGAAACAATGAATGCTTTGAAGCATTCACATCCAACCTCTATGTTCGCCGTACTCTTTCTGGAGAATTCGTCGTACTCAACCGACACTTGGTTCGTGACCTCATCAAGGAAGACTTGTGGAGCATTGAAATGAAGAATGAGATCTTGCGACACAAGGGTTCCATCCAAGCGATTGCAAATATCCCTGAACACATTCGCAACCTCTACAAAACCACTTGGGAAATCAGTCAACGCCACGTATTGGACATGGCTGCCGACCGCGGCGCATACATTGACCAAAGTCAATCGTTGAACATCCACATGGTCGATGCAAACCCTGCAAAGGTCACCTCTATGCACTTCTATGGATGGAAGCAAGGTCTGAAAACCGGAATGTACTATCTGCGAACAAAGGCTGCTGCCGACGCAATTCAGTTCACGCTTGAATCCAAGGCCAAAGACGACCAAACTGTCGGTGGGCTCGCTGAGCGAGCAGAAGATGTTGACAGCCTTGAAGCGATTGCATGCAGTCTCGATACTCCTGATGACTGTTTGATGTGCGGATCCTGATGGTAGACTGAACCCTCAAAAAGGGTGTGCGCGCCGGAGATTCCTTTAATTGGGGAATCTACATGGAACGGTTGAGGGATGGCGATGGATGAAGCAACCTTAGTCCTAAATGTTATTTTGTACGTCCTTCTTCCTCTCTGGGGAATTGCGGGAATGCTTGACTGGTGGTGCCACCGCAATACCGAGATAGAAAAGACATCGGGATTGAAAGAGGCATATATCCACTGCCTCATGGGGGTTCAAATCTGCATCCCTCTTGTTCTCTCGCTTCTGTTTGAGGTCAATGTCCTCATTATGTTGCTCTGTTTTGCTGCCCTCATTGCCCACGAAGTTGTAGCACACTACGATGTCCATTTCGCAACGGGTAAGCGAGAAATATCCATTTGGGAAGTTCATGCTCACAACTATTTGGCAACCCTTCCTTTCTTCCTCATTCTTCTCATCATCGTCCGTAAGTGGGAGGTGTTTCTTGACATGGCTACCCTCAATTGGGGCGGTGGATTTGGTATTGAATGGAGAAAGGAGCCTCTCGGTAGCTCAGGGAACTATGCGACGTTCTACATGGTTCTCATGGGCATCTTTGTCGTATTCCCCTACATGCAAGAATGGTGGCGATGTTATACTTATGAGAAGAAACACGGTAAACCTCAGGTGGATGCATGACGGTTTACATCACCAGCACCGGTGCCTTTCTTCCAGGTCCTCCAATTTCAGTTGGTGAAGTAGAAGGAATATTGGGAGCAGTTCATGGAAAGCCTTCTTCGCTTCGAGTCCAAATCCAAAAAGCGAATAAAATTGAAACCCGCCATTACGCCATTGATGGAAACCAAAAAACAACTCATAGCAATACAGAAATGGCCTCGAATGCGGCTGAGCAATGCCTTGACAGAGCTTTCCTGACCCGGGATAAAATCGGAATGCTTGCAGTCGCATCAACTCAAGGTGACCTCCCTGCACCGGGAATGGCAAGTATGGTCCAAGCAGAATTAGGCCTCCCAGCAATTGAAATCTTGACTACCCATGGAATCTGTTCATCATCGATGATGGCTCTTAAGGCTGCATGGAACAGCCTTCGTTTGGGCGACCACGAAGCAGCCGTTGTAGTTTCGAGTGAACTCTCAAGCCGTCTTCTCAAGAAGCAACGTTATGAGGCTGCAACGGAATCAACGTATGCCTCTAAGCGAATTGACTTCAACACTGAATTTCTTCGGTGGATGCTTTCAGATGGCGCTGGTGCCTTGCTTTTACAGGACAAACCTGCCCCGAAGGGGATCAGTTTCCGAATTGATTGGATTCACGGTTTCTCCCATGCACATGCCCTTCCAACATGCATGAGCGTCGGTTCTGCCGGTCTTCCTGATGATGAACGGACGTGGCAGGATTACGACACTTACGGTGAGGCAGAGAAGGCTGGAGCCCTTCTCCTCCGCCAAGAAGTACGATTGCTTGACAACATTGTCCGTATGGGAGTAGATGGATATCTTCGACTCGTTGAAGACGGCATCAGTGTCCCGAGTGAAATCGATCATTTCTTGTGCCATTATTCCAGCCATCATTTCAGGGACAAGATTTTGGATTTGCTAGACGCTGCGGGAGTTGGCATACCTGAAGAGCGCTGGTGGACCAATCTCTACACTCGGGGGAACACTGGAGCTGCTTCCTTATTCATCATGATCGATGAATTTCTTAGAACTGAAGACGTTACCATCAGTGATGGAGATACTATTCTTTGTTTTGTTCCTGAAAGTGGACGGTTCAATACAACATACATGCAACTGACGGCGGTGAGCTCATGAACGATGGAGAAATAGCAATTGATGGAAGTCTTGGCAACACAGAACCTTTTGACTCAAAGAACGAGCGAGTTTTGAATCCTCATGCTCAACGTTGCTTACAACAACTCCTGAGGGTTTGGTTGGGGTTCGAACGAGACCTCTCCACAGTTCCTCTATTGCGTCGTATTGATTTAGGAACTTATACGATTGACGACCATCTCTGTTTGTTGAGGAATCTCAGGCAGCAGGTCATTGAGGGCTCACGTTGGATTACGCGAACGGCAAGTAGTTTTGACCGTAATCATGCCGAAATCCGTTCAACAATCATCAGCCATGCTGTTGATGAACACCGTGATTACGAACTTTTGGAAAAGGATTATGTCGCCTCTGGTGGAGACTTGAATGACATTTTAGGAATGGAACGGAACGTTGGCTCAGAAGCCCTTCATGGTTTTTTGATGCACCGCTCATCCCGTTCCAATCCAGTTGACCTCTTGGGTGCGATGTGGATTATTGAAGGGCTTGGAGAAAAGATGGCTCGTTCGTGGGCTGAACGCATTCAGGAACTAACAGGCCTTGGTGAGGATTCCACTCGCTTCATGACCTACCATGGACACAATGACGGTGACCACATGGAACGGTTTTACGACATGCTCGACGAAGTGTGCGTGGATGAATTAACAGTTCGTTCAATTATCAAAACATCCCGAGTCGTTGCACGATTGTACCGACTGCAACTGGAGGAAGTAGAACATGAGCTTGAATGAACGACCCCTAAGCCGTAAGGAACAACGAATGCAGCGTAAGCGTGCAAAGATGATGTCTGGAAATCATGGTAGGATGCCTGCAACACTTTCAGACGCATTGACCGGTGACAAAAGTTTGCCTCTTGACGATGAAGCCAAGGAGTTCTGGTTGAAGGACCTCAAGAATCCACTCCGAATTATCATCTTACCAACACTCCGGATTCTTCTCACGATTACCCTTCATATCACCTATTACATCAAGCGCCTCATTCCATTCCAGTGGAAAGCACATCGGTTTTTGCAATGGCAAATCTGCTTTTTCATGAAGAACTTCGTTCGCCCAGAGGCCAATGTTCTCATCCTAAGACATTTCCAAGCTGAAAGTAATTTACTGAATTTCGTTATTGATAATTCAGGAAAGGAGGATGTTGAACCGGTTCTCATCTATCCAAAGATGATACGGGACTTGATGGTGCAAACCTTCGTTCATCACGATCAAGGCGTATTGATGACCATGCGAGACCTTGAGGAACCCGACCGCTCACTCTGGCCGATTGAAGGCAAAGAACTCTCATGGGCAAACTGGCAGCCCGTTCAAGTTGACTACAGTACTCAACGAAAGAAATGGACGCAATTCTTGGATTTTGAAACAGCACATGAACTGTTCAAAACATCATTTTGCTTCTGGCTCACAGCAAAGGAATACGAGGCAGCGATCAATTCGTTCCAATTCGACCATTCAGTGGGACTGTTGATTGATGACATTGTCGGTGCTACCCATTTTGCAGATATTGCTTACAACCGATTCCCAATGATTCTTGTTGGACCTACAGGGCTCTCCTACCGCTTTTTGATGCACGGCTTTTTCGTTGAGCACGTCCACGCCCATCTTGAGAAAATGCGAATCAACCTTGGATTGGAGAATTGATGATGCTGGTTCGTTGGGCCGACCTTCAATCATTGATTTACATGGTGCTGTATCCATCATTGATGGCTTGGCAGTGGTTTTACGGCATTCAGTGGTATCTCTATCTCATCATGCTGATTCTGTCTGTTGGGCTTTCTGTGGTTCAGCACAATCATACACATCTTCGGATGTGGCGATGGAAGCCCCTTAACCGCCTTACAGATGCTTATCTAAGTGTCATTCAAGGCATCCCGTCGTATGTTTTCTTCCCGTCACATATTGGCAATCATCACCGTTTTAATCATGGTCCGGAAGATGAGACCCGAACCTATCGCTTTGGGGGGCATCACAATCATCTCATAGGCTATTTGCTTCATCCCTTTCAGGCGTTGACCGTTGTCGTGCCTACCTCCTTGAGTTTCCTGAAGAAACGAAGCAAGAAGAGTGATTACCAGCCCATTTTTGAGATCATCCTTATCGGAGCCTCTGCCATTATTCTGGCTTCGGTGAATATGCAACTTTGGTTTGTCCTTGTGATTCTTCCTCAAATGCACGGCCTTCACTGGTTGCTTGGAGCCAATTACTTACAACATGCAGGAGCACGACCGAGTTCGGGTCCAGAAGCGACTGAACCCTCAACCCTAGACTACTCTCGTAATTTCACAGGCGCAGTCAATTGGATTTGGTTTAATATCGGTTATCATTCAGCCCATCATGAATCTCCTCGGGAACATTGGAGTGATTTACCAGTGCTTCACGAAAGGAAAAAATCGAACGTGCCCGAGTGGCTAATAGAGCGTAGCCTCATGTTCTATATGTTGAGGTGGGTGAATGTATTCTCAAGGAAAAGCCCCCGGAACTTTCACGATTTGACCCCGTGAGGGGTGACACGAACTCCCGCTAGAACTAAATGAGGTCTTCAGCACATACAATCTCATGGAGTCAAAGTCTCTCGTGCTTAGTTTGATGCTGGCATTCCTGCTTGTAGGGGCAGGATTTTCTCTTGTTGCTATGGATTCAACAAGCGAAGAACAGGATGACTCCATTGTCTCTGAACAAGATACCACGGTTCTTGTCAATAATCCTCCCTCCGTATTGACTCCTGCTGTGGTCTCAATGGACTGGACCGGTGACAACGCTACGCTTTCTGGTTTCGTAACAGACGAAGTTCCTCAAAACACCTCACTCTCCGTTCGAATCCTTGATCTGAATTTTGCAGAACTCACTGCCTACAACATGACTCCTGCGCTGGATGGAGCATGGACGGTTGAAACCTCCCTCCATGACCCAGGGGAATGGATTGTTGAATTGATTGCAGTTGATGATGAACAACAGGTTAGTGAACGCATACTCATCGAATTGATCATTGTCGCTCCTATTGAACCGCAAGTAACATTGACGTTCCGATGGGACGAGCCAGTTGAGAATGAAACCAACGGAACACTCAGTGGACTCGTTTTACATGAGTTCCCCGCCTCCTGTACGGTGGAATATCATCCTCTTGGCCAAAGCCCAGCTCTCCTCGTTGCAGGTCAGATTAATGAAAGTACAGGTGCTTACCATATCATAGTTAACACCGAGTCACACAATACTGAAGGAGATATTATTTCCGAATGTGGAATTTTTAATCAAACAGACCTCACTGTCAGGGTTGTGTTACCTATGCCTCCTGAGCCTGTAGGGGATGCTGATGGTGACGCAGTTCTTGATGACGCAGATCAGTGTCCTTCAACTCCCGAAGGGGAGCCCGTCTATTCAACTGGATGTTCAGACTCTGAAACCGATGATGACGAAGATGGAATCATGAATGACATGGATGCCTGTCCGAACACAATGCCGAATGAATCAGTTGACGCCAACGGATGCTCACAAAGCCAATTGGACGACGACAATGACGGTGTGAACAATGCTGCTGACCTCTGTCCCGCAACCCCTGCAAACGAGGCTGCTGATGCCACCGGATGTTCACCTTCTCAACGTGATAGTGACGGTGATACCGTTAACGACGCAGCAGACCAGTGCCCCAATACGCCTGCTGGGACTGCTGTGGGTACAGATGGATGCCCAATACCTGATTGGTCGCATGAAGACTCATTCCTCTGTCTCAATGGACAAGGTGCATGGGCTAAGGACCTCAATGGGGACGGAAATAGTTACACGGCGAATACACGTGGTGATGGACAAGAAGGTGGTGGAGGAGGTTCAGGGCCTTGGTTCCAATGCGAGGTTTCGTTATCCTTTACATCCACGACGATGCAAATCAACTCCAATGCTATTCCAAACCACAACTGGCTCTCAGCATTTGCAGCAAATGCTGACGAGCAAAGTGAATCCTTTACCATCGCTCTTGAGCCAGTAAACGATACCAATGGTGGACATTCATCCGCCAATTGTCCAGCTTCAAACGGAGCATATGAGTGTGCTCCAGATCGTGGTCCTGTCGGGGTTGCAGTGAATGGGGTACCAATTTTCGGTCCTGAAGAAGGGCCGGGTGGGGATGCAGTTGCCTTGGAATTCCTTTATTTCAATGAAGACCGGCAGCCCATTGACCTGGGTTATTGTGGGGCACACAACGGCCCCTCAGGTGTACACTATCACTACGATGCGATGTGCCAGTTTTGGGATGACCCAAATGACGAGACTATCGTGAATTACGATTATACAGACCTTGACTCAACACAACACTCTCCCATAATCGGATGGGCATTTGATGGTTATCCAATCTATGGAATGTACGCTTGGGACGATAATGGGCAAGTAGTCCCTATGAAATCATCTTACGAAGTTGAACGCTCTTCTGAGGGAGGAGACCAAGGTTACAATGGAATCGATGATTGGAATTATGTTAGTGGCCTCGGGGACTTGGACCAGTGTAACGGTCGGTTTGGCCCAACTCCGGAGTACCCAGATGGGACCTATTACTATGTTTCAACGCCTATCAGCGCCTCCACAAAAACAGTAGTGGATACGGATTCACAAACCGTCCCAATGATTGGTTTCCCGTACTTCCTACTTTGCTATCATGGAGAAGCGGATATGAGCAATGCTGATGCTGGCGGTCCCGGAGGCGGCGGAGGACCTGGCGGTGGCGGTCCAGGGGGCTTTGGAGCTCAAGTTCTCTACACCAATGCACCGGATTTTGAGGATGAGCCTTCAACCATAAGCGATGTCTTTTGGGACTTCTCTTGGCTATGGGTCACACTCCTTGGAGCAGGCTTCATGTTAAGGGTCCGTGATTGAGGGGATTGAATGAAACCATACAGCCTCAGCTGTGTTTTGGTTTCGTTGATGATGCTAAGTGGATGTACGGCTGTTGAGCCCGATGTTTTTGACGGTGAAGACATCGTCCCAATTGGATATGATACGTTTTCATTGCACGACCATGACGGATACACATACGGCTCTGAGAACTGGAGTGAATCTGTGACAGTGGTCCAATTTATGCTTACCAACTGTTGGGATGTTTGTCCAACTCAAACTCAAGACCTTTCAGCATTATATGAGGAGTTTAGCGATTACATCGGGAAGGATTTGGAATTCGTTTCAATCACAGTAGATCCTTGGCGAGACGACCAAGTCGCATTGACTGACTACATGACAGCGTTCAACACATCATGGCCAATGGTTACCGTACCCTTCCTTAATGATGAGAATCTGTCCGTAATTGAACAGGTTTGGAATGACTTTGGCATTACCGTTACTTTACTCGAAAGCAACAACAGTACATCCGTTCAAGGTCGAGGGCATACAGTCTACTACAACGTTGAGCATACAGATGGAATTGTACTTGTTGACCGAGAGGGGATGCAACGTGTCCGTTGGACAAGTGACGATTGGGACCTGAATGGAATCCGGAACGATATCAACGCTCTTTTGAATGGAATTTGAATCCGATGAGTCACTTCACATCTTGTGAATAGCATGACCCAGGGTGTCAAGAACTCCTTCGTGGGTCATCTCGGTCATGGTGGGGTGAGCATGAATGGTATGTGCGATGTCTTCCAGGACAGCACCCATCTCAAGAGCAAGCGTCCATTCTCCAACCAACTCACTGATATGAGTTCCCACACCTTGGATTCCCAAGATGCGATGGTCGTCTTCACGGGCAACAACGCGGATGAAACCTGCTGATTTCTCAGCCTCTTGCGTTAATGCTCGGCCGTTGGCTCCAAGCGGGAACTTTCCGGTGATGATGGGGTGGCCTGCTTCCTTTGCTTGGTCTGGAGAGAGTCCAACCGAAACAATTTCAGGTTCAGTGAACACAATTGCAGGGACAGCAACCGGGTCATATGCACGACGATGTCCTGCAATAAGTTCAGCTACCATTTCTCCCTGGAAGGAAGCGACGTGGGCGAGCATTTCTCCGAGATTGCACAAGTCTCCGATTGCGTAAACACCTTTCATGTTGGTTTCGCAGCGGTCGTTGACCTTGACAAATCCACGTTCATCAAGTGCAACACCTGTGGCTTCAAGGCCAGTTGAGGAAGGTTTTCTGCCAACTGTGACTAGAACCTTATCGGCTACAACATGCTGCATCTTTGATTCATCTTCCTCGTCCTTGTCAATGAAATTAAGTTGGACCTTTCCGTCTTTTGTTTCCTCTGAACCTTTTGCGAACACACCCGTGTGAACCTTGATTTTGTTTTTCTTCAAGAACAATTCAAGAGGGCGTCGAAGTTCCTTATCAAACAGAGGCAGAACAGAATCCATTGCTTCAACAACAGTTACTTTTGAACCAAGCATTCTGAAGGTGATTCCCAATTCCAAACCGATGTAACCTCCGCCAACGATGACGACGTGTTCTGGTAATTCCTCAAGTAAAAGGGCGTTCCTCGATGAGATCACATGGTCGTTATAGGGCATGAATGGAAGTTCAATTGGTACTGAGCCTTGCGCCATGATAACGTGTTCAGCTTGGATCAACGTTGCATCCTTGCCTTCTCCAATCTTGACTGTTTTTGCGTCTTCAAATGTTGCCCATCCAGTAATCAATTCAGCTCCAGCATTCTTCAAGAGGGCTTCAACTCCTTTGTTGAGACGGTCGACGATGCCTTCCTTCCAACCTACCAGGTTGGCCATGTTGAGTTCAGCCGGGCTTGGGATTGATATTCCCATATGGCCGTCTTTCTTTGCGTGCTTTGCAAGATTGTGGAAGGTGTGTGCTGCATGAATAAGTGCCTTTGAAGGAATACATCCACGAATGAGACAGGTGCCCCCAGCACGTTCTCCTTCAACGATGATGGTTTTCAATCCGAGTTGGGCAGAGCGAATGGCAGAAACATATCCTCCAGGTCCGGCTCCGATGACGAGTACTTGGCATTGCTTTGTTTTCACACCATCACCTCACATGAAGATTGTAGCAGGGTTCTCTAAGTAAGTCTTAACCAACTGAACGAGAGTAGCGCCATCATGACCGTCAACAACACGGTGGTCCCACGAAGAAGAGAGGTTCATCATTCGGCGAACAACAACGTGGCCATTGCGCACGACAGCACGGTCCTTTGCATTGTGAACTCCGAGGATTCCGACCTCTGGCTTGTTGATGATCGGTGTTGCACCAAGTCCACCCAGTCGTCCTAGGCTGGTGATGGTGAAGGTTGAGCCGCTTAGGTCCTCAACGCCTGCTTTCCCATCTCGAGTTGCTGAAGTCACGCGCACCATTTCTGTTGCAGCGGTCCAAATGTCCATTGCTTCAACATGCTTGACAACAGGAACATAGAGTCCTCTGTCAGTTTGGGTCGCAATGCCCAAATTGATTGCTTCGTGTCGTGTGACGACGTTTGCCTCGTCATCGTACAGTGCATTGCATTCTGGGCGTTGTTCCAATGCCTTGACCAATGCTTGCATGATAAACGGCAGATAGGTGAGTTTCGGTGCGCCTTCGGGACGTGTTGCATTGAGGTGCTGACGCAGTTCTTCAAGGGCGGTGACGTCCACTTCTTCAAAGTATGAAAAGTGAGGAATTGTACTGTAGGAGGACATCATTCCATCCGCAATCTTCCTGCGAAGACCGATGACCTTGATGTCTTCAGTACCGTTTCGTTCTACCTTTGCTGAGCCGCCCATTGGTCGAGCAGATGAAGCACCAGATGCTCCGCCTGCGATGTGTCGGTCAAGGTCAGCATGACTGATGCGTCCCGCAGGACCAGACCCTGCAACATGTTGCAAGTCTACGTTTGCTGAGCGAGCACGTTGGCGTACTGCTGGTGAGGCAAGTGCTTTTGTTCCTGCTGCACGAGCAACAGGTGCTGCTGCTGGAGCGGCTTCAACGGGTGGAAGTGTTGGTGCTGCAGGTGCTGCGACAGCCGCCTTCTTGGCTGGTGTCTCTTCTTTTGCAGGAGCAGGTTCCGAGGCCTTTTCTTCGCTTGCATTACCGTCTCCCTCGACCTCAAAAACGATGCATACGGCGCCTACTGGTAAGATGTCCCCAGCTTCACCAACCATGCTTTTGACGGTTCCTTCACAAGGAGCAGGGATTTCAACAGTTGCTTTGTCTGTCATCACTGAGAGAATTGGGTCGTCTTCCTTGATGCTGTCACCAACTGCGACCAGCCATTCTACGATTTCCCCTTCAACGACGCCTTCTCCGATATCTGGTAGTTTAAATTCAAATGTTCCCATGTTTATTCCTCCTGTGTTTTCTTTATGGCTTCAGCAATCCTTGACGGACTTGGAAGGTAATCCCATTCTGTCGTGTGCGGGAACGGTGTGTCCCAGCCAGTTACTCTCTGAATAGGGGCTTCGAGATGATAGAAGCAACGCTCCTGAATCGAAGCGCTCATCTCAGCTCCAAATCCACTGGTCTTTGGTGCCTCATGAACGATAACACAGCGTCCAGTCTTCTTCACTGAATTGACGACAGTATCTCGGTCCCACGGGACTAAGGTCTGCAAGTCTATGAGTTCACAATCGATTCCTGAGTTTTTGATCGCCTGTTCGCTCACATGGACCATTGCGCCCCAGGCAATCACGGTGCAAGCAGCGCCTTCTCGAACGATATTGGCTTGTTCTAGCGGGATTGAATAGTACTCTTCAGGGACTTCGCCTTCCGGATGGTCATTCCATGTAGGAACATTGTGCGGGTCTCCATAGAACGGGCCACGATAGCATCGCTTCGGTTCAAAGAAGATAACCGGGTCGTTACATTCGATTGCACTTGTCAAAAGTCCCTTTGCGTTACGAGGGTTTGAGCAATATACTACTTTGAGACCTGGAGTGTGCGTAAATTGTGCTTCAGGAGACTGTGAGTGATGGTGTCCTCCTTTGATTCCTCCACCTGCCGGCGTTCTGAACGTGACAGGGCTGGTGAATTCTCCCCCAGAGCGATGCCTGAGTTTGGCGATTTCATTGACAATTTGGTCATATGCAGGGAAGATGTAGTCGGCGAATTGAATTTCTGCAACTGGACGTAGCCCGTTCAAGCCCATTCCCATTGCAATGGCTGCAATTCCGCCTTCTGCGAGAGGTGAATCAAAGACTCGGTGGTGGCCAAATTCTTCCTGAAGGCCTGCTGTCACTCGGAACACTCCTCCGAAATAGCCAACGTCTTCCCCAAAGATAACCACATTAGGGTTGCTTTGTAATTGGTGCTTCAATGCAGAGTTTAAGGCTGCAATCATGTTCATTTTTGCCATGCTAACACCTCACTTCCCCAATTCCTCTCGTTGCTCTTGAATGTGCCAGGGGACCGTTTCGTAAACCTCTGTGAAAATTGTTGATGCGGGAGGATATGGTCCTGTTGCAAGGTCTCCAAATTCGCATGCCTCCTTGTATGCAGCCATGACCTCTGCGTCAATTTTTTCAGCGAGTGCGGTGTTCTTTTCATCATCCCACTCGCCAATTTTGACAAGGTGGGCTCGAAGCCGTTCTACCGGGTCGCCACCAGGCCAACATTCTGCTTCGTTCTGAGGTCTGTATGCTGAGGGGTCATCCGAAGATGAGTGGGCTCCTGACCTGTAGGTGTACACTTCGATATGCGTTGGTCCAAGGCCGGCTGATGCTCGTTCACGTGCCCATTTTGTGACGCTGTACAGAGCGAGGAAGTCATTTCCATCGACTCGGAATGATGGGATGTCGTAAGCCAAGCCGCGCTCTGCAAATGTTCGTCCACCCGTAGCCAGCGAAACGTGTGTGGAGATGGCCCATTGGTTATTGACGACATTGAGGATGACTGGAGGTTTGAACGTTGATGCAAAATTGAGTGCGTAGTGGTAATCTCCCTGAGCAGACGTACCGTCTCCAAGCCATGAGATGCAAGCTTCGTCAAGTCCTTTGTAGGCGCTGGCCATTGCAACACCTACTGCTTGTGAAAATTGTGTTCCAACCGGTGATGAAATGGAGATGAATCTGCCTTCTTTCCAAGTGTAATGGACTGGCATTTGTCGTCCACGAACGTTATCTTCTGTGTTTCCAATGCAGTGGCAAATCATGCTCACCATGTCTCGTCCACGAACAAATTGTGCACCAGGTTGTCGGTACGATGGGAAAATCCAATCGTTGTCTTCAAGGGCCATTGTTTGCGCTATTGCGACTGCTTCTTCTCCAAGCGATCGCATGTAGAACGAGAGTTTTCCAGTTCGTTGCATTTTGATCATTCGGTCGTCAAAGATTCGGAGTCGCATCATGTATTCAAGACCCTGAATAAGTGCTTCAGCGTCAAGGCCTGGGTCCCATTCACCAACAGCGATGCCATCATCGGTGAGCACACGTACCAAACCCGATGCATGAGGTGCTGTATCTTGTGAAGTGCATGTTGCAGGGTCTGGACGATTCAGATCGCCAGGTTGTTCAACAAATTTGTCACCGAAGGATGGCGTGTCTCCGGGACGGAATGGTGCAACCCCAATCGTGTAGGGCGAGGTTGTAACCGTGCTTCTCTCCGTCATTGTTTCACCTCAGGACCGGTCCACCTTAAGGGGTGTCGGTGGGTTGCTTTGGTGGTTGGCTACACGGACATATGCACCGGGCATTGTTTCTGTGTTATCAGCATCCTTAGTTTTCCTGTAAAGGAGGCCTGCTTTGAACGATGAACGGACTAAGGGTCCGCTTGCAATACCGGAGAATCCGATATTTATTGCGTGAACGGCCCAAATGTCATACATCTCGGGCTCAGGAAAACGGTCAACAGTCAAGTGGTTTGCAGACGGAGCGAGGTATTGTCCAATCGTGACAAGGTCAACTCCCGCTTCCCTGAGGAGGTCCAGAGCTTCCAGAATTTCATCATCGGTTTCTCCAACCCCGACCATGAGGGATGATTTTGTAAGAATGTCTGGGCGCAATACCTTGGCTTGCCTGAGGATTTCCAATGACTGGCTGAACGATGCTCGTGCGTCTCTGACCGTCGCATCAAGTCGAGGGACGCATTCTACGTTGTGAGCAAATACTGAGAGCGGGCTGTCGTTCAGTAAATGTTCGAGAGCGACATGGTCTCCGGCAAGATCTGAACAAAGAAGTTCAAGCGTAACTTCGGGTGCTTGGGAGTGAACGGCGTCAATGCACTGTTTGTAATGGTCAGCCCCACTGTCTGGTAGGTCGTCTCTATTGACTACAGTGATGACTGCATGGCGCAAATTCATGGAGGTCACAGCCTCTGCGAGGTGTGCTGGTTCCTCGGGGTCAAGGGCGGGGGGTCTCTTGATGGTCCCAACCGCACAAAATCGGCACCCTCTGGTGCATTCTTGGCCGGCGATCATGAAGGTTGCATCACCCGATGCCCAGCAGTCGTGAATGTTGGGACATCGCGCCTCTTCACACACGGTGTGGAGTTTGTTGTCCTTCACTGCTGTTTTTGTGGTGTTGAATATGGCCTGCTGTTCGCCGCTTGGAAGTCGGGTTTTGAACCATTTGGGGAGTCGCTGTTTGCGGCGAGGAGGCGATTTAGAACCTCCCTTGGAAGCGGCCATTGGGAGAGGTTTTCCTTCTATTTGACTCCCTCCTTGGTATGGGGCAGTCGGAGTCCATCAAAAAGGTGTGTGATTCAAGGGTTTGTTGGTGAAGCCGCGGTATTGATTCATGAATTCATACGAGGTTTGATGAATTGGGTCCTCGCCATTGACATTATGAACACCAAGATTGCACTGATTACGGGGGCTGGCCACCGGCTTGGTGCAGCCACGGCAAACAGGCTCATGGACTCTGGATGGTTCGTGTTTGTTCATGTTCGTTCTTCAATGAAGCCTGCCCAAGAACTGCTCGAACAAGCAGAGGTTCGTAACAATCGCAAATGTGGTGCAATCGTGCAGGCGGATTTGACCGATGATGGCCAACTGAAAGCGATGGTTGAAGAAGTAAAAAACCATCCTGCGGTGAGCGCGAATGGGCTTTCTGGGCTCGTCCATAATGCCTCGTTCTATAGCCAATCTAAGTTTGAAGAAACATCGTTTGAAACCTTCCGAAACTTAAACCGTTTACACATGGAGGCCCCGTACTTTTTGACTCAACAATTTCTACCCGAATTGCGAGCAACCCAGGGGTCAGTTGTCGGAGTCGTTGATACCTCTTGGGGCAAGGCTTGGGAGGGCCTTTCACACTACACTTCGAGCAAAGCAGGGCTGCGTCAACTTATGCTGAATCTCGCAGGGGAGCTGAGTCCTGATGTCAACGTCAATTGTGTTGCACCCGGGGCGATTATGGCTGCGGAGTGGGAATCTGAACATTTCACAAAAGTCCTCGAAAAAGTCCCGATGGGGCGCTCCGGCCAAGCATCAGACATTGCCGCAGCAGTACAACACCTGCTGGAAGCACCTCACCTTTCTGGGCAAGTGCTCCATGTGGATGGCGGTTGGTCGATTGAAGACGCTTGAGTTTCATTGAAGAAGGAAGGCGCCACCGCATGGGGTGCAGGGGTGGCTGAGGTGGTCAAAGGCGCCGGGCTTAAGATCCGGTCCCGTATGGGTTCGTGGGTTCGTATCCCACCCCCTGCATCAACCCCTTCGGCTTCATTCTAATGTCGTCTAGAATCGCTTAACTTGATGCATCCCATGCAAAACCGTTTAACACCCCCTGCACCACGCAGGCATGGTGAACAAGATGCTGTACAGCAAATCTGCAACTCATTCGCACTCAGTCGCTTGGTTCCTTGCAGCATTGATGGTTTTTTCAACAAGCGCCGTGCTCTTCGCTACAAATGAGGAGAAAATTGAATTGTTTGAGGACGATTCACCGGTTATCTTTAGAAATACTGCAAATCAACAAACCTACGACCTTTACCTTGAGAAAAAGAATGACACCTATGGCGGCCAAGGTTCGATTACAACCATTGTACCCGACACGGGTCAAGAAGAAGGAAGCGCCATTGATGGTCTTGAATTTAGAAGCGCTGAAATGATCAGTAACCTCTATGTTAACGGTACCGGAGGCAATAACGTCGCTCGTCTTTCGATATACTATCAGTTCAGTGGTGCTGATGGTTCAACTGCCGATGTGACGTTTTCCATCAAAGCAGGTGACCAGCAGATTACATCTACAAGCAAATCGCTAGAGAATCCTTGTTCAACCGCTCCATTTTCACAGAACAGTTGTACTTGGACCGTTCTTGAAGTTGAATTCAACATCGGTACATCCGGATTTATGGTTCCTCAGGGCAAACAACTCAAAATTCGAATTGATGCCCAAGCAAGTTGTGAAGACAATACTGGAGGGTTTGGTCAAACCCCCTGTGACGTCGAATTTGCTTATGGAAAGGTCGGAAGTGCGAGCGGTTATTCCCGGCTTCAAATCACGACCAATGCACTTTCTGGTTCATCTGTTCGTGTCCACAGTTGCTATGGTGACTTTGGCTGCAATTGGAACGATGCAGAAAAATTGGAATGGTCTCCAAACCATCGTTTGGAATTCCGTGAAATGCGTTTTTCTGTGGAAGTAAGAGATGCATTCGGCCGTGAAGATATTGAAGATGTCACGCTTATTATGAGCACTCCTAACGGAGCGAATTCAGTGTTTGAGGAGGATTTTGATGATGACTCCTTAAAATTAGATAATAACGGGCTCGTAGGAGTTTACAACTTCACTGCCTCTGGCTTAGCCTCTGGTGAATATCCTGTTCGTTTGGAGATTAACGACGTGCAAGGGCATTCGCTTCTCTTCGAACATCCAGGCTTAGAATTCTTGGAACATGATGTATATCTTACCGTTCCTCAAAATCAACCTGATGTTGTGCTTTATGCGCCAGGGCAAACCAGCAAAGTGAATTTCCTCATCGAGCATACTGGGTCCGCCTCATCAAGTTTGGATGTGGTCTTTGACATTGCTGACAATCTCCCTATTGAATGGGCTGAACCTTTGTGGAGTCAAGCCAGCGGTTCGTACACCTTGACGGGTGGAGGCGATTCAGCAATACCCGAGTTGTTGATTGAGGTCCCAGAAGGCGACTTATCCGATGCCCCCGAATATCTCCAAATCGAAGCTCGTGTCTATGCAACAAACGACCAAGGGCAAAGTGAAGAAGTCGCCATTAAGAACCTAAGAATTGATTTTGAGAAGGTCGATGTGTTTGCACCCCCTCGCATTTCAGTATACGAAGACGAAGAACATCAAAAACAAATAGCAGATTCAACCCGTCCCGAATCTTATGACGAGGGCCTTTCACACTATGTTGATGCATTCAACGGAAGCGAAAACTTCTACATTGATGTTTTCAATTCAGGGTTTGATACTGACTCGTTCAAGATCCGGGTGCTGGAACAACCTGATGACTGGCAGTACCGCTTTTACTCCAATGAAACCGGGGCTGAGCTCACTGAAGACGGTATCTATCATTTGACAACCGATATTGGGTCTACTAAACTGCTAACAGTGCGCATGCAAGTGTTCCCTCCCGAAGACCGAGAAAGCCTCGACATTGGTCTCTTTTCTCTTGCTTTCTCAAGCACAGAGGATTCTGAATTGAGAACTGATGTGGCATTTACTGTGCATCGAACCTTTGGAATTCTCGCAGAAGTCATCGCCGATAGTGATGGCGTTGGTGAGGACAATCTACTCGGTCAAGTAGGTCCTGTGAGTCCTACTCAAGATGTATGGTACAACGTGCGTATTTCTGATTCATCAAGCACAAGTACGACCGAAACAACATGGCGAATCATCAATCCTCGTGACTTGTCAAGGAACGCAGATAACAATCCGAAATACACCGCTTGGGGATATACCATTTCCAATGATACCAATGATAACATTGTGGTCGTTACCCTTCCCGCTGATGAATACGTTGACCTCCGACTCAGTATCCAACTGAACGGACAGGTTGAGGCTGGAGAGCACATCGTTTACACCCGAGTTATCGAGGAAGGAGTCGAGGAAGAAAATGAGCCACGGTATTTCGACCTTCCAGTGAAGGTCATCATCAAGGAGGACGTTGTCCCTGGTAGACTTGAGATCACAGCAAAGTCCGAAGCATCACGGTTCTCATCTGGGGAAGAGAAGAACTTAGAGTTTAAGATCACCAACCAAAACAACGTAGAACTTGACGTCGTTATTCTCTTGGAAGAACCACTTGGCTGGGAAGGCGCGATCAGTGCAACTTCCAATCAGTTGGGTCGAAATTTCATTATCGTGAAACTTTCTGCGTACGAAAGCAAGGATTTCAGCCTTAGATTGACTGCGCCCGATACCCTCAAGGACAGTGCTTCAATTGGGTTTGAATTCAAGGTTACACCGATGAATAACGAAACTCCCTATGCGGAGGAGTTTGAACAAACCTTCACGTTCCAGTACGTGACTGAATGTACCGGTGCATCCTGTTTGTTTGGTGAATTGACCAATCCCGAGCCACAGACCATGGTGTTCTATGTGATTCTGGGCGTGCTCTTGCTCTACGCTGCCCGTCGGGGCAGGCAACAGCCAGCACAACACTTTGAGGCATTTATTCCAGACAAAGAAACGGAGCAATTGTTGGAAGAGGAGTCGACTGAGATGGATGATTCCATGCCAGAGCCAGTGATTGCCCAAGATGAAGATGACGACCTTGAATTGCTCGAGGAACTTGACGACATTTGAGTAAAAATCAACCCTCTTTTCATCGGGTTGTATGAACATCGTACCATTTCCCTTATGAGGCATAAAACACACCGTCCCTTGTGAGAACCATGCTGACAGGCTCGAACCTAACTGCCGCGACTCCTCAATTGCGCCTGTCAGAGCGTAAAAATGCTGTAAAATCAGTGTTTTTGACGCTTTTGATGGTATTGTCATCGCTTGCATCCATTGAGTATCTTGCGATCGATGTACAAGCAGCCTCGGACCAAGACGGTGACGGGCTGACATACGGTCTGGAGTACCTCATGAACACTCAGCCGAATGACCCGGATTCAGACAATGACGGCCTTCCTGACGGGTGGGAATGGAAGTATGGACTTGACCCACTTTCCTCCACCGGAGCAGACGGCGCAGTTGCAGACCCTGATGGAGATGGAATGTCAAACCTTCAGGAATACACCTACCTCATGCCGAATGGTTGGGACAATCCCAGCACCAACTCAGTTCTTGACAACGGTGTTTGGTGGAACGGAACCATTCCGGTCAACGACTGGAACGAAGAAAATTCCATGCAATACAATCAACCTGCTTGCGGCGACGCTGGTTCTGACGGAACTGGCAGCATCATCCTTTGTGACGAAGACCCTGTAGGGAACATCTGTACGAATGGATTTGATGATGACAAGGACGGTTTCGTTGATGCTGCTGATTCAGATAACGATGGAGATGCAGATTGTTTGAGCGACGATGACGACGGAGATGGACTCATTGACGAAGACCCAGCTGGATGGGATACCGACGGAGATGGAATGAACGATGGATGGGAGGCAGCAAATGGCCTTAATGCAACATCGCCATCGAATGCAGACGGGCCAAACGGAGACCCTGACGGAGACGGGCTAACCAATCTCATGGAATACGTTAATCCGACGTGGACTACAATGTGCGGTTCTTCTCCATGTTTTAGAAACGGCCCTGACGGCGCAGTGACAGAAACCACTTCGCCTTGTGACCCTGTCCAAGGTGTGGGTCCCGGTGCCTGTGCAACCTACACGGCAGAGGTGGACGGAATCACCTCAACCAACCCACAGATTGCCGATACTGATGGTGACGGCCTCAATGATTCATATGAAGCACTTACACTTCTCACAGACCCTACGGCATCAGATACTGATGGTGACGGCATTAGCGATGGTGTAGAAGTTAACGGTGCATACGGTAACCCTGCCCAAGCCAGCAACCCCCGTGACAACAATACCGATGACGATGCTTTTGACGACGGTGAAGAAGATATCAATTTCAACGGATTAGTGGACGAGGGTGAAACCGACCCCACTCGCCGTGAAGATGCTGGTGATGCAGACAACGATGGTATACAAAACTGGGAAGAAAACCTCTCTTGCACGCTTTGGAACGTCGCTGATACAGACTTTGGTGGCATCAGTGACGGTGATGAGCGAAACATCAGCCATGGCACTGATCCTTGTGATTCTCTTGTGAACTTTGAAACCACATTTGTGAGTTACGACTCTTCTACAAACCAACTCACAATTGGGGACGGTAGTGGATTCAATCCAGGAGGTGGCGTAGGCTGGTACAATGTATCTGGGACTTGGGAATCTTTTGCTTATGCAACGGTGGTGAATGCGGTAATCCAGGGTGCATCAAACGGCCCAACCGCTACGCCCAGTCAAGTTGCTAACCGGAACGGCTCGTTCTGCCATACAGATGCCGTGGCATCTGGAACCATCGGCTCCACACAGCAATATTGCGATGATGATTTCACAGATAGTGACGGAGACGGTCTTGCCGACTGGCAGGAGTTGTTGGGTACCTTCGGATGGTTCTCAAACCCAAATATTGCAGATTCTGATGCAGATGGAGTTGACGACTTCGGAGAAATCTCGGACAATACAGATCCAAACGAACCTTGTGCGAATTTGTTAGACGCAGACGGGGATGGGCTCAACAATTATTTTGAGAACAGTACAGGTTGCGACTTGCAATTTATTGGAATAACCAACGGTTCTCAGGACGTGTGGGTGACGGACTTCGCTTCGTTTGACACGGACCAAGGTGGCGTTAATGACCGCACAGAATACTTCGACGGAACCAATCCTGAAAATGACCCAAGTGACGACATCCAACCGGATGACTTTGACGGTGACGGCGTCCCTGATGCGATTGAAAATCAAACAGGAACCGACTGGACCAATCCTGATACGGACGGCGGTGGGTTGCTTGATGGAATTGAATGTCCTGACCTTTATTGGGTTGCAAATTGCGCAGGGTCACCGTTTGACCCCTTCGACCCTACCGATGACATCCTCAACAACGATGTTATCTTCTGGGCTAACAACACCACCGGTGTTGTTGACGTGGACAGCATCCACCGTTGGCGAGCTGTAACAAACGATTTTTACACGGGTTCTACGTATGCGCAATTAGACAGTGTGCATCCTAAGGAAGCAGTATCAATCCCCTACAGTAACCTGACACATCTTGCTCCTCTATCGTTCGCAAACGACACTGTTGAATGGACCATCAATTACAACAATCCCATAAGTGTAGGTCAAATTCCAGTGCCATCGTTCTATTCCAACATATCGTATGTGTTTGAATCGATTGCGACGTTCTCAAGAAATAACGACACGCACACCCTCACCGTCGACCAAGGCCCCATCAACGAACTTTGGTTCCAGCAACCAGAGTATTACTTCGATTGGGCGACTCTAGCATCAACAACAGTACCTGGCCAAGGCTTCCCGTACGAACTCATAACCGATGAAATCTTTACCAATTCAAACGATGTCCACTCCTATGTCTTCAACGTTACAAATGGCGTCGTTACAGATTCAGGAGCGACGGATGCCTACAGCGTTGCAGCATCGCTTGAAGAGTTCCTTACCAACGGGAATGCTACAACTGAATTCAAGCGTAATTACAACGGTTCAGGAACTCCCTCCATTCTCGACACGACCCTGAATATTCTTGAAACAAGAAAAGAAGGCTCTTGCCGTGAATTCAACACTTTATTCGTGACCATGGCTCGCCTTGCCGGTCTACCAGCACGCCAAGTGACTGGTTATGCTGGAGGTACGTGGACGGGAGAAGGCTATGCAGTCTATGCCACCGACGCCACTACTTGGTCCGAAGTCCGACTTCAACAAAACAGTGCAAACGGAAACACAGACCTAGGCTGGGTTCCCTTTGACCCCTGCCCACCAGCAGAAGAAATGGAAGTTGTGAACCAAACCATTTCCACCTTGACTTGGACTCGTGACAGTACTCAAGACATCAATGTAACAGGGCAACTCCGCTATGCAGAGAACGGAACTCCCGCTTCGGAGGTCCCTGTCTTTGCCTATCTTGTCCCAGTATCCGAGGCAAACCTTGTTCCAGGTCCAGGCGGTTCAATGGATCGCCTAATCGGGGAGTTCCGAACCGATGCAAATGGAAGTTTCAATTTCTCAGGTGCCCCAGATGCTCCTTCCGCACCGGGTATGCACAATATCGTCGTTGAATACCGGCAGTTTGGTTATGTTCCAAATGGAGGGGCAATATACGATGGTTATGTTAACGTGACAGAGAATTCAACCCTGTTCCATACGGCTCCTGCAGTCATCAACGCTCCGGTTGCTGGAGCAGGTGCAACTACGGTCATCGAGGGGTTGCTTGAGTTTGAGAACCAACCACTCAATGTCTTCTTCCAACTTCCAAATCAAACTGTTTGGATGACATATACCTCTTCTGTTGACGGTGCTCAGAATCTGACCGGACTTGTTGATAGTGCCGGAGCGTTCACCTTCACCTTGAATTTAAGCGAATTTGAAACCAAAGGAAATCTCTCTGCTACGCTTGGATATTCAGGCTGGCAGGATACCTCCGTCACAGGTATCCCGCTTGAGGCATTCCACCTCAATCCTACAACAACCTCCATCGTTCTCAATGTGACGGATGCACCAAATCTAACCGCTGTTATTGAGGGTCCATTAGCCAACAACAGCATCCTCCTTCTCGAAGATGACATTTGGGTGAACGGCTCTGCGGTTGCAGTAGGTGCATCACCTGTGCCGTTGACTGGAAATCTGCAACTTGCTATTCGAGGCAACAACAGTGGTGATGTTTGGTTCCAAGTCTTCAACGTAAGCGTCACGGGTACCTTCTCTGTCCAACATTTCCTCCCCTCTTCAACAATGGTTGGTTCAGGTGAACTAGAAGTGCGTCTTCGCTTCTTCCCAGCAACCCTTCCCGCAACGGATGATGCCGACGTAAGCACCAGTGTGCCATACTTCTTGCGAGGTTTCCTTGGATTCCAAGTTGCTGAATCTGCTCAGATGCGAGGCTTTGACGGTACTGTTGAGATCTCTATTAGAGACCACCGAGGGTTTGTACAAGATCTCGTTCTTTTGGGGGACTATGATTTCTCATTCAATGGAACGTGGTACAATACCACCACCGACCCAGGTGGCGACATAGTTGAGTTCTCTTGGCCACTTGCCGCCGACCTCCGTGCAGGGGACTATCCGATTGACATATCGTTCAACGGATCAGATTATTACCAGCCATCCATCGGTAACGGAAGCATACGGGTGCAGGCTGAAATAGGATACAACCTTTCAATCGGGCAGGATTGGACTCATATTGGTAACTCCACCTTCTTGTTCGGTGACATCTTTGATGCGTTCTACAATACCCCAGTTCTCAACAATGGAACCCAGATTCGCGTCACTATTAACCTCGAAGACGGACCTGTTGACATCGCTACATCTTCGCTGAACAATTCCACAGGAGCCTTCAACATCCCATTCACCATGCCAACCACCATCGCTTCGGGAGTTTACGACTTTGTGGTAGAGTTTGACTTTGAATCTCAGGCACCAATTGGAGGTGCTTACTATTCTTATCTCGATACCAGCCTACCACCGAGTCCACCAACACTGGTCTCAACTCTTGGAGGAATCGAATCAGAAGTCGTTGTCACGGCTGAACGGCAAAACTACATCGTTGAAATGAACAATACCGTTGATTTCGTTACTAAGATTACCGATCTCGCGGACGGTTCAAACATCACTGGGGCTTCAGTGGATTACATTTGGGACTACGGCGTTACAAACACCTCCTTGGGAACCGTTTCCTCTGATGCTGATGGTAACGCAACCTTCAGCTTCACACCATCAGGTATTGCTCCGGGATACTACGATTTATTGGTCATCGTTCAGGATGATATCAGTTCATCATTGACCGCTGGTAATACTCGATATCTTGGTAACTCCACGCTGCTCAACATCACCATTCAAGTTACGAGTGATATCCAATTCAACAATGTTCCAACCACCATCACTGCGGGTACACCGTTCAATGTGGTTGGACAGGTGCTTGATGCAGAAAACAGTTCACGACCGTTGATCTCACCAGTCCGACTCAATGTTTTCTGGCTAGAGTATCCTGATGAACTCCTTCTCAACGGGTTTTCCACTACCACGAACGGCAGTTTCAACATGAGCGTTCCAACCGACACAGCCAACAACGGAACTCAACGCGGCCCTCATACACTCGTCATCTCCGTAGTCAACGAATCTTCACCGTTCTATCTGACCGCAACAGCTCAAACACCGATTCAGGTCATGGGCGTATCCCGTTTAGAGAATTTGGTTCCGCTTAACCCGGTGGTGATTAACCGTGGAAATACAATCAACATGTCAGCAAAACTTGTTGAGGCTTCGGACCTCTTTGCCCCTCTGGCAGGCTATGACGTTGGTCTTGAATTCCATGAAACTTGGTTGACATCTACTACAACTGACGGAGAAGGCTTTGCGAACTTCTCGTATACGATACCTTACGACCACCCCTTGGGACTCATCGTCGTTCAAATGGTCTACAACGGTTCATCTGACCTCCTTTCAACCTCGGCAAACCTCACTACCATTACCGTTCGTTCGTTGACCTTCATGGTCGTTGATGCCATTTCGGACAATCCGGTTGCCGGAGATGAATTCAATATCTCTGGCCGGGTCACATCCGATAACGGCTCAGGACTAACTCAACGGGATAATATCACTCTTCCTAATGCGAACGCCCTCTTTTCAATTGACGGAGTTCCAACAGGATTTACCGTGACTGGAGGAGCCATTGGTGTTGGTGGATACTGGAACGCAACCCTACGCCTTACGGAAACCTTTGCTGCAGGAACGCATGTGATGGAAGCAACCTACCTACCGAATGTCAATTATTACGTGGGTTCAGACAACAACACAACCTTTGATTCAAGAGGATTCTCAACGCTTGATTTCATCATACCAAGCCTTGACGGAATCGGTCAGCCTTCGTTGAACGACCGTACAGATCGTGGAACCAATGTATCCTTCCAACTTCTTTTGCGTGACAATCAAGGCGATGCAATAGACAATCAATCCGTAACAGTGACTCTACCAGGAACCAATGTGAGCGGAGTATTCGTTACAGCGCCTAACGGCACTGCATTCGGGACACTTCTCGTACCCTATGACTCATCAGCTGGACCAGCAGACATCCGTGCATCCTATGTCGGAATCTCAGGTACGACTGGAATCCTTGGTTCAAACGGCACAACTCTCTTTGTGGTGTTAGCAGCAACCAACCTCACAATCGTCGATGCTCCAACTGTCCTTACTGCTGGTGATTCATTGACGGTCAATGGAACGCTCCTTGATGACTTAGGAATGCCTCTCATGGATGCAGGTGCGCCCGCTACTGCGGTTGTTCACCTCACGATTGACGGTGTCCCAGTGGCGAGCATTGAGACCAATGCTACCGACGGTTCCTACACCCTTGGCTACACGCTGCCCGATGATATTTCGGCAGGGCCTCACGTGATTGGAGTTGAATTCCGTGGCGGTCGTGATTGGGTAGACCCTGTTGGTTACGGTGACATCATCAATCCAGAATATTACATGCCCAGTTCAGGAACAGTTGGGTTCAATGTTAGCGTCCCTACTGAGATCATCTTCTTGACCCCAACCGGCCAAGCAGACCGTGAATCAACCATGACCCTTGAAGGTCAACTCGTTGACCTTGTCGACAACAGCCTGCCGAATTTGACGATTGGAATTTGGTTGGATGGACAATGGTTGACGAATACCACGACCGACGAAAACGGTTACTTCGTCGCAGTTCACCCTGTTCCAGCGGAGGCCCAACTTGGCCCCCTCTCTGTTGAAATTCGTTTCACAGGAACAGTGGCTTACCTTCCAAGCAGTGCCACAGGTGTTTGGGAAATCTTCAGTCCGGTTCTTGTTACTGTCGATATGTCCTCTCCAGTTGCCGTCAACGAAACGGTAACGGTGAGCGGAACTGTTGTTGATAATCAGCTCCTTGGAATCGCTGATCATGAAGTTCAGTTGATTGTAGAAGGTATTGTCATCACCTCACTCACCACGGATGAAAACGGTGCGTTTACCTTTGACTGGTTGGTTCCAGACATCTTTTCGTTTGGTAACCACACCCTCGAAGCCGATGTTGCCTCACAAGGATACTACCGTTCAGGTTCCGGAAACGTGACCTTCTTCCTTTCTCACCGGTCGTGGGTCACTCTCCTGTTTGATGACGGCATAGATGCAACTCGTGGAGATTCATGGGAAGTCACCGGTCGTCTGTATGACTATGACACTGTGGATCGTGACGGCTTGGTTGGAATGATGGTTGACATCTCAATGGACGGAGTTCCGTTGTTCTCAACCGTGACCGGGGTTGATGGAATTTGGTCAGCATCTATTCCTGCTACAATGGACCTCTCGCGTGGAACGCACTCACTGACTGTTAGTTTCGAAGGCACACAAGCACATCTTGCTGCTTCAGCCAATAGCAACCTTTTGGTTTGGTCTGATGTTATCATTACCCTTGACCCCACCTCGTCATCGATTGTGACAAGGTCTGATGATGTGTTTGCGCCAATTGTCTACACGGGTTCAATCCAGGAAGTTGGCGGTGAAGGAGAAGTCTTCGAAGACCTCCTCTTGACCATCGGTAACGGCTCAGAATGTGCAAGTGGTCGAGAAGGTGCTCAATGTTTCCCAACGGCGCTCGTCACATGGGCAAACGGAAACTTCTCCATGACAGCAACCGCACCTTATTGGCTCGACGTTGGATCGCAATACTTTGCAGTTGACTCTGCTCGTAACGATTCAAACTATCTTAATCCAGGAACGGTAAGCAAGGCTGTCTTCGTACAAGTCAATGCAAACATTGTTCCTACCGTTGGAGAAATTGTAGAAGGCGTTCAAGAAGAAATTGACATCGAAGTTCTCATCACTGCAACGGATACGAAGAATGGAATCCCTGGCATCAATGTTGTAGTCTATCTTTACGATGAAAACAACAGTCAAATTGCATCCCAACAGCGTCAGACGGATAACTCGGGCGAAGTCATCTTTGACTTCCCTGCCGACCCACCATACGGCGACTATTCCTTCTGGGGCGAAGTCACCTTGGATATCGTCATCAATGACCCACGTATTTCCAGCCAAAGCACACAAGACTTTGAGGCTCAACGCAGTGAAGGATTTGAGTTGAAATATTCCTACGCTGTGGAAGAATCCCCAGTCTCTCCGTGGGCTTATGTCTTGGTTCTACTACTCGGAGCCCTCATCGCTGGAGGCGTAGTTCTCTACCGACGCAAGGTTGCTTCTGATGATCTGTTGAAGGACGCTGCCGAGGTCTTTGCATACACCGCTGAATTACTTGCAGCAGGTGATGCGGTTCGTGAATCCATCTTTACCTGTTACCAAGACCTCTGTGGAATCCTCCAACAACGTGGATTCTTGCGAAGAGATTTCGAAACCGTTCGTGAGTTTGAATTTGCCATCCGTCAGGCTTTGCATGGAGTCTCTGATGATGCCCTTACTGCACTGGACAATACGTTCGAAATGGCTCGTTACAGTCGTGAAGAAATGGGAAGTCAGCATCAAGAAGTTGCAGTCCAATCATTGACACGAATGGGAACTGAAATCGAACAGATTCAGAAGTTCCCTCAGCGCTGATGGTTACCAGCGAAGATGAAGGCGACCGTTGCTGAATTCAGCAGTAAGGTTTGATGAAGCTTCCTTGGGAAGTGGAATTTCCTTGACCAACGGGGGAAGGTCTCCATCATCTACCTGCAGTTGAACCACAGTTTGGTCATTGATGGTCTTGAATCGTAGGTGGAGATCATCGTAGGTGGTCCCTAGCATTGGAATGGTAAGGCCGTCAGGGTTCATTCTTCCATTAATGGATTCAACCACCCAAGAAAGTGCACGTTCTGGTTCTGCTTCAGCGAGTGATGTTTCAGGAAGCATACCTGCAGTCACCAATACTTCAGTGTGAAGTTGGCGAACCTCACTCAGATGAGTTGACTCCGTTTCAAATTGGGCTTGGAGCATGGATGCATCCGGTGAGAAGCCGTCCAAACTTGGCCCATCCGAGTGATGATTCGTCGTACTTGGTGATTGCTCAATTGCGAGAGGTGACCATTCGTCCATGAGGTTTGGATACGACGAGCCCACATGAACCTTCGGTCGGACCTTCTTTCATTCCAAGGTGGAATCCGGATGTATTTTTGAGAAAAATCTACGTGCAAAATGTCCGGTTGATTCCGGGCTACTCGATTCGTTCATTCTGAGATCTTCAGGGAAGCATGAGGCGTAGGTTCGTTCTGTAACTCTTCGGTCCAGAAGCACGATGAGGGCTCTATCTCCAATAGAACGAATTGGGCGCCCCATCGCTTGCAGGATTGAATTGATGGCTGGCTGGGATACGGTATACCTCCATGCAAGATTCCTTCCAAAACGCTCTTCGGCATGGGCCTTTAGCGCTGAAGAAAGAACAGAAGGTGGTGAATTTGGAATGCCAATACAAGCAACAGCATCCAATGCGCCACTGTGATAGTCAACACCTTCGGAAAGGCGCGCATTGAACACTCCTGCCAACAGAATACGCCGGCCGGATTTCTTCTCTTCAAGGAGAGTTTCTACCACTTGGTCCAAATCTTGCTTGGTCCAATTCCGGTCTTCAACCATCATTCGAACCCCCGAGAAATGGGCCTCAGCAACAATGGAATTGAGCAGTGCATATGACGGGGCAAATACGGCTACGTTTCCAGGTGTCGTATCAATAAGTGATTGAATGTGTTGTCGCATCAAATCCGTATTTTGTGGCGTTCGTTCAGTGTATTTTGTCGTCACGTCAGAGGCGACGAGTACAGGGCGACGCATGGCGGCGAAAGGTGATGGGTATGCCACAGCAGTTGTTTTGGCTGTTGGTAGTGCCAAGATGTTGGCATACATTGTGGGCGGATACAGTGTACCTGACATCAATACGGCCCCGGCAGAGCCGGTGATTACGGGTTTTGAGACAAGTCCTGGGTCGAGCAGATGGGTTGTGATTCGGCCATCTTTTCCTTTAGTATCGTACACCATTGTCATTGCAGTTGTGGAGCCAAAGCGAATGAGACAATCAAGAATCTGAGCAACTCGATGAGCATTCGGCTCCATTGGATTCCCATCGTCTCCTGCATCCATGTCCACATCAACTGCTGAAAGAATGTCTCGTAGTTGATGGATTCGGACGGCTGGGTCTACCCCATGCTTGCTTTGTTGAACAGGAGGTGAGTTCAAATTCTTTTGTCCAACAATCCCGTCAACTTCATCACAGGCACGATGGAATACCTGGAGAAGCGTGTCAACTTGAACTTCACATTCTTCTTTATCTCCTGTAAGTGATGAACGAAGACGGCTGAAAAAGTCCGCAAAACTCTTTCTTGACGTGCGAATGACCTCAAAAGCCCAGTATGCTAAGTCGTGGGTTGCTGCCAACATCTCTCCTCCGGGCATGTTCATGGATCGCTGAAGCGTACCAACATACTCTTCCAATTCAGCAAACGTGTTCCGAATCATCGTCTGAGTAAGTCGCTTTTCAAGCGTAAGCCGGATGCGGTCGGGCAAGTTATGTGCTTCATCAACAACGATAATGATGTCCTCCAGGGACAGGTCCATGGCCTTCAGGCTAGAGTCACGAACGCCTTCATCAAAGAGGTGATTGTAATCTCCGACAAATACATCAGCACCATTCACGGCTTCACGGGCAACTTTCCAAGGGCATGCTTGGGTAACTTCTCCGTTGACGGTGTGGGTTCGAGTAAGCGATACGAGTTCATCAACGTGAAGTGGTGATTCAAGAATTCGTTCCTTGAGCCCAGGCGCACTTGTAATCCATGGCCGGCAGGACCTTGATTTGCGTGCTTGGCTACACATGAGGGAAAACACAACGGATGATTCTTTGGCAAATTCTTGAACGCACATGCCGGCTTGACCGACCATGTCTACAAGTCTAATCGGAGCCATGCCTTCTCGCTGTTGGTTGATTTTACGAACGGTGTCAACAACGATACGATGCTGGGTTTGGCGGGATGTAAGGAAGAAAATTGTTTTCCGCTGAGGTTGTTGGCTCGCAACTTGAAGAGCAGCAGCCAGGGATGCTGCGGTTTTACCAATTCCAGTTGGAGCTGCGGCAAGATGGTAGCCACCCAGTTCGAGAGCTTTGATTGAGTCTTGAATCATTTCAAGTTGCCCAGGTCGTGGTTGAGAGTGGGCAAGGAACGGGAATTGCGGTGGTTGAATCACCACATTCTTGTCGTTCATATCGCTCATGCGCCGACGACCCTCCTAAAGGATTGGGATTGCGGAAGATGGCTTACACTGGTTTCAAATCGATGTGCCCAGATATGTGGGGGCTGGGCACGGGAACCACCAACTCAGCAAGCTGGAGTGGAATCAGAGTCCCCCTGGCCGTCATCCAAGGGGGGGGTTGTGGGGTTTTGGTTGGGGTAACCAGGGCCAAGACGTGCATGACGGGCACGCTGACACAGTGAGGCAAAACCATGCAAGTTTGACCGAACTTGCTTGGCCATAAGGGTGGCTCCACTTAGGTTGTATCCTGAGTTTTGCCAAATCATCCCATCCCCTCCGCTCTCTCACCATTTATTCTTGGTATTCACTGCGTCGTATCGTTGCTGCTCTGGACGCCTCCAGAACTGCATCGAGTGTGTTATTGATCGGCGCCAAAGAAGCTGTTGCTTTGGCGATGTAGAGTTTAATCCCTTCTTGGGCTGCGATTTCAGGAGTGACTCCTAGCAATTCGTAGAGTTTTCCAAGTTGCTGTTGGTCATGCCGTCCCAGTGGGATTCGCACGGAATCCATGTCCTGCAAAAGCGGACGGTTGTGAAGGTATTCTTGGATGGCCATTCGGACAACATCCGAACGGTTTCGGGAACCCTTGAGGCCTACCTGGGCATCAAGCAAAGCAAGATCTTCCTCAGTGATTCTGAGTGATACTGCCGTGGTTGGTTGGCTCATCTTGGTTCCTCCGTTATCTGTAGACAAGTGTCCCCGGCATATAAGCGTAACTATATGATGACGAATTGTAATTATCTGCATTACAAATAAATTCAGTGCCTCATTGGGCTCATTGAAAAGCGACCGAAGTTTGAAAGAGAAGAGGTCTAAACACACAACATGCCTCTTGTCCCAAGCCGTGGTCTCTACCTGTATCTGGAAATTCTAAAGGTTGCTTACGACGACGCAATCGTTACCGATGATGAAGCACAAATCCTCCATGTTCTTTCACGAAGCTTGGGAGTCGCTCCTGCTGATACTGCAGAATGCCGTTCTGTTGTATTAGGCGAAGCCCCCTCGCCATTCGAAGATGATGATTCCTTTGGAGGTCACCACATGGGCGACGTTACAACCTACCAGTCTGCTCTTATTGCAGCCTTGGACGACGATGTCATTTCTGAAGATGAATGGGCCATGCTTGACCAATTGCGCCAAACGATTGGGGTTCAGGAGGACCAGCACGCACTCATTGAGGAAGCGATTCGTGCCATGAGTGAGATTGATGCCCAAGGACGAAGGCGTATCGAACGGCTTGAACGCTTCATCACCGTTTGCCCTTACCGTTGAGTCCAATAGGCTCTCAGTTTGGGGTTTGTTGAGGTGGACTAGGGACAACCATTAGAAAGGGTCTATGCTAGGGCGGCTCAACACAATGTGTTAGAAGGAATAAAGATGAGCCCTAGTGATGCCATTTACGCAAAAGTTGTAGCCCGTGACCCCGACCAACCTGAGTTCCACCAAGCGGTGAAAGAAGTTCTTGAATCTCTTGAGCCCGTACTTGAAGCCCATCCAGAGTATGTATCCGTTGTTGAGCGAGTTGTGGAGCCAGAACGCTTGATCCACTTCCGAGTTCCTTGGGTCGATGATGCTGGAGAAACACAAGTTAACCGAGGTTTTCGAATTCAATTCAACGGTGCAATTGGCCCCTACAAAGGCGGATTGCGTTTCCATCCAAGTGTCAATGCCTCAATCCTGAAGTTCCTTGCCTTTGAGCAGATTTTCAAGAACTCCCTTACCGGACTCCCAATGGGTGGCGGAAAAGGTGGCGCTGACTTCAACCCTAAGGGGAAGTCTGACGGGGAAGTGATGCGGTTTTGTCAGTCCTTCATGATGGAACTATGGCGCCATATCGGCCAAGATTGCGATGTCCCTGCCGGTGATATTGGCGTTGGTGGCCGTGAAATCGGTTACATGTTTGGAATGTACAAGCGCTTACAAAACGAATTCCAAGGTGGAGTTTTGACTGGAAAAGGCCTTTCCTATGGTGGTTCACTCATTCGTCCAGAAGCTACGGGATACGGTTTAGTTTACTTTGCCCGAGAAATGCTCGCTACAAAAGGCAAATCCTTTGAAGGCGCATCCGTGTCAATTTCAGGCTCGGGAAATGTCGCTCAATTTGCATGTGAAAAAGTCCTCGACTTGGGTGGAAAGCCAGTCACAATGTCGGACTCCTCTGGATTCATTCACGACGCTGATGGTATTGACCGAGAGAAGTTGGCTTGGATTATGGATTTGAAGAACAACCGTCGTGGGCGTATCTCTGAATACGCAAAGCAGTTCCCTTCAGCCACGTTCACTGAAAGTGGACCTGAACCCTCGCTTAACGGCCTTTGGGGAATTAATGTTGACGTTGCTCTACCATGTGCAACTCAAAACGAAATCAACGGAGAAGAAGCAAAGATGCTTGTAGCAAACAAGGTCATCGCAGTCGGCGAAGGTGCAAACATGCCATGCACCCCCGAAGCTGTAGAAGTCTTCCATAAATCTGGAATCCTTTTCGCACCCGGTAAGGCAAGTAACGCCGGCGGTGTTGCAACCTCTGGACTTGAAATGTCACAAAACTCCCTCCGTTTGGGTTGGAGTCGCGAAGAAGTGGATGAACGTCTTGAGAACATCATGATCAACATCCACAAGAATGCTTCAGAAACGGCCAAGGAATACGGCCGAGAAGGAGATTACGTCTTTGGCGCAAACGTTGCAGGTTTCCTGAAGGTAGCCGAGGCAATGATTGCTCAAGGTGTCGTTTGATTCACTCGTTGCCTTCTAGGTTCGTTCTTGGTTCCTTATGGAACACATTTGGCCAACGTCGCTTCAATGCTCGGAAGAGTACCCTCGAAAACACCATTGAGAATCCGAGGAAGATGATTGAAGTCCACCATGGTGTTTCTTCGCTGGTCGCAAGAAAGTAGGTCACAACCAATATCCCCATTCCGTAGACTGCTCGGAATGCTGCAAAAATAAGAAAGCCCCTTAGGATAGGATTCTCGGTTGCTTGAGCCATCCAAGAGTTTGTTCCGGATTCTTGACTCATGTCATACACCAGTGTTCCGGTCTGTTTCATCCACGAAACTCTTGGAAGTATTGTTGTGTGTAAGAAAGCGCTTCAGCATGTGGGTATCCTTGGGCAAGTAACCCGTTGTAGTAATCACGAGCCGGGTCGGGCATTGCCATCGGTTGAGGTGGGACTTGAGCAACGGGCTGAGCCTGGAAATTTGGCATAGCAACTTGTGCAGCAGGCTGAGCCTGGAAGTTTGGCATAGCAACTTGCCCAGCACTAGCATTTGCCCACACCTTTGTTTCATCTTCACCCTTACTGCGAACGAATAGCAATACGCCAATTCCTGCCAGTATGAGGAAACCAACACCGCCGACGAGATAGGTCGTCATGGAACTAGCGCCTTGAGTGTCCTCATCTGCTTCCTTGATCCACCGAGTTGGATCTTTAGGATAAGCATCGGCTCCTTCAGCGAGACCCCAATCAGCGGTCGGGTCGGAATAATTGTCACCATCTTGGTCGAGGCATCCGATTCGGTCAGCACTTGAATTCCCATATACTAACGGACAAGCATCTGCTCCATTTTCTGTGGTCCACACTGCGTCGGGGTCAGAAATACCGTCCCCGTCGCTGTCTGTACATCCAAAGCGATCTACAGTGGATGAATCGCGAAGTTCGGGGCAAGCGTCGGGTTGGAAGCCGAGAGGATTGTCACCGTATCCGTCAATATCACTATCAGCCCATTGAGTGGGTTCATCGAAAAATGCGTCAGCACCATCAGAAACGAAGTAATTAGCCGAAGGGTCGGGGTCCGAGACTCCATCTTCATCGTAGTCGCCGCATCCAAAACGGTCTGTGAATGAACCACCAGGTCGTTGAATACACGCATCCGGTGTTGTTCCAGATTGGTTATCACCGTATCCGTCCCCATCTTCATCACTCCATTGAGTATTGTCAATTGGGAAGGCGTCCTGGAGGTTGTACCATCCATCTCCATCTGCGTCAGGGCATCCTGCAGTATCGTCCATCCATGAGGTTCCTTCTCGTGTTGGACATGCATCCTGATTGTAGGCGTTTGCAACGTAGGTACCTGGCCAATCTGGATTTCTGTCATCCCAGCTTTGATTTGCGTAATTGTCTCCAAATCCGTCAGCATCAAAATCGGACCATTGTGTGTTGTCATTAACAAATGCATCTGCTCCATCTTCAACACTCCACAACGCATCTGCGTTGGAATATCCATCGCCGTCCGAATCGATACAACCTATTCGGTCCATTGTTGATGTTCCTGCAGAATTTGGACAAGCATCTGGATTAATTCCAGCGGCTGAGTCTCCATAAGTATCCAAGTCGCTATCTGCCCATTGTGTTGGCTCATTGACGAAGGCATCGTCAACATCTGCCCACCCATCTCCATCGGTATCAAGACAGGCAATCTTTCCATTCTCAGAAGAGTTTCCAAATTGGGTAGGACAATCATCTCGTGAGTCAGCCCATCCGTCACCATCGGTGTCAAGGCATCCAACTTCTCCAAGCGTTGATGTTCCTGCTATGCTTGAACAATCATCGCTACCATCGCTAAAACCATCTCCATCGTCGTCGTTGTCTTCGTCAACATCTCTACATCCGTCACCATCAATGTCCGTTGAGGTCTCAGAGACCCAAGTAGGCCGGGGTGGATTGTATGACGTGCGAGGGCATAGGTCAACATCATCGTTAACACCATCATTGTCGATATCATCGTCTTCTATACCGTCTCTGCATCCATCTCTATCCCAATCGGTTGAGTTAGCAGGGTCATTGAAATCTTGAGTTGAGGTCCAATTGTACTGGCCACCACGCGCACAAAGATCGGGTGAGTTATCAGTCAGACCATCGTTGTCATCATCAGGGTCACATTCGTCTCCTTTCTCGTCAAAGTCAGTGTTGCCTTGGCCAGGGTTTGCGACCGTGGGACAATTGTCCTCGAAATCAGGAACTCCATCACTGTCCGAATCTTGTTTCATTGATGAATCAAATGCCCAAACATAGACGTCCCAACCACCAGTACTCGTTACGGTCGTTCCATCTTTGGTGATGCTTGGAGATGAACTTTGACCCGCAAAGGCCCCAACAACTGCAACGACATCAGTACCGTTGATGGCGATACCTCTACCAGTCTCGTAATCCGGACTATCCGTGACATCTAACCATGTCCAAGAACCTGTTTTGGAAACGCCACCAACGAGAGCGTCAAAATTCCCGTCTGGTGTGATCGCCTTATTCCCTGCAGTGAAGGTTCCTTGAACATAGCCTGTAAAGATGAGTTCGTCTTTTGACGTCATCTCCATTCCTTCCAACACATCGTTTCCGTTTGTTCCACCAATTACAGCCCAATTGCTGTTAGAAGGGCCGCTTCCCTTCTTGATGAAAAATACATCAGAGCCACCCTTATTCGCAGTGATAGACCAACCGCTTTGAGCAAGGGTTCCCTCAAAAATCCCACCCAAATACAAGGCGCCGGTTGAATCTATGCTCATGTACTCTACCGATACCACTTGGGATGGAATTCCATAGCCGCTTATTCCAGTAACAGAGCCTGCACTGCTCATTTTGACAATGAAGGAATCCTGTGTTCCGACAGTAGAATAACTCGTTGTACCGAAAAGTACGTTATTTTGTGTAAGACAAGATATGTGATAGTCTCCGTTAAGGTCGGTTACAACATCTGTTACAACTTGTTGTCCAATGCCTCCTCCGCTTGTGACCCATTTGAGTGCACCATTTGCTCCGTCAAGTTTTGCGATGAACACTTCAGGGTTTGATACGTTAATTGCAGTTCCACCGAAATCAGTTTCACCAGAAAAATACCCTGCCACCACGATGTCACCAACATTATCTACAGAAATTGCCTGAGGAATACTTGCGTCCGTAGTTGTATTTGGAAGCGTTTGGAATGCGGTTGCCCACATCCAATTGCCCGTAGGGTCTGCGACAGCGACGAAACCATCCAATACTTGCGTGTTCAAGATGGTCTGGCCGAAGTTAACCTGACCGAACATATATCCTGTAATTACTGCCATGCCGTTGACCGTAGTGATATCAGTTAGGAATGAAACCCCTCCCATGCTGTGGTCGGCTCCTGCCAAGAAGGTCCACGAACCTGTGGAGTCAATTCCCGCAATGTAGAATTCGTTTCCATTTGAAAAGGGTGAGGTCGGTTGAAGTTGGTGGTTGCCAAACGTCATTGAGCGGTTAAAATCTCCTCCCACATAGTATCCATCGAGGCCAGGCGCAATCATCGTATCAAATTCATCACCAGTTGCGGACCCTCCTGCTGAAAGGAAAATTTCAGGGGATGTTGCACGGGCCGAGGTTTCACTGATGGACTGAACGGAATCCAATTCAACAGGAGTCGTTTGTTGATGTGCTGCGAGAGGACTGAGTAAACTCACTACGAACAATACTACGAGGAACAGGGGTAGGCTATGGCTGCGAGTGCTCTCCATACCTTATGGGCAGGGCTCAAAGGCCATCAAGCCTTTGATTCCTTGACGGTACAAGTTCACTCCATGTTGGAGTCAAGAGCAAGCAAATCACTGTCACCAGCGTCGAGGACGGTGATGGTGGACACAGAGAACGGTTTACCACAGGCGATGCCGAGTTCACGGTTCACCATTGCTGAGCGGTACATGGTCACTTCAGGGTGAGTTGCACGCAAAGTGTCTGTATATTCTTCCGGGCAGTTAGCAGCAACGAGCACCAACTTTGCCTCTCCTTTAGCGCAAGCATCGTTAGCTTGGCGTTGTCCAAACAACAGATTTCCTGTTGCGATTGCATTTTTCAATTGTCGGCTTAGATCCATTTTTATTCCTCCATTCTCCACATGTGTTTCTCATGGTTGGGAAAATTACTCCTCAGGGATGTAGTACAATGCTACGCTTCCGGTACCCAGTGAAATCGGTTGCCCGACGATGATGTTTTCTGCAACACCGGTGAGGTAATCTTTCTCTCCGATGATACCAGCCTTCAACAGGTGGTTCACAGTGACTTCGAAAGCAGCACGAGCAAGGATACTGTGTTTGGTACCCGATACACCGTGACGACCGATTGCTCGGACTTCACCTTCAGAGGTCATCACGTCAGCGACCATCAACAGGTGACGGACGTCAACTTCCAATCGAGCACCGTCAAGGGTCAGTTGAAGTTCATCAACAATTGCTTGTCGAGCCGCTTCAATACCAAGGTATTCGTAAATTTCAATGATGTTGTTGGTGTATGTGCGGGAACGGTCAATGTTCTCAAGTTCACTCACACGGGTTAGATTGCTTCCAATCGTGGAGAGGTAGTACTCGCCAGTCTTGTCATCCAATTGCACGTTAGCACGCTCAATCCCAGGAATTCCCTTAAGTCGCATGTCTCGGATTTTCTCCTCAAGTTGCAACAACATGGTGTAGGATGGTGGATTCTCTGCGAGGTCAGCAAGGTCATCTTCGCTGTGAACACCAGGAATCAAGGTCAAGGTTGAGGGATTCTTTGGCTTGTCAGTTTGAACAAAGAGTCGTGTAGCACGCTCAAGTTTGTCTTTCACTTCAAGAGGAGTCATTCCTTTTTGCTTGAGGTTACCCTTGTTGAGTTTGAGAACCAAGCGTCGTTGAGCGACGTCAGTTTCCAACGATGCAATATTCACGGTTGTTGTCACTTCAATTGCCGCAGCGAGTTTCTTTGCTGCACCTTCGTTTTGTTCCTGCTCAGCGGTCATTCGAATGGTCATTGTAGGCGTTTGTGGGACCTTTCGGGCATCCACAATCTCAATGATACGAGGTAGACCTTGGGTCACGTTAACCGTTGCAACACCAGCATAGTGGAACGTACGCATGGTCATCTGAGTTCCAGGTTCTCCAATGGATTGTGCGGTGATAATTCCTGCTGCTTCGTAAGGATCGATACTTGCTCGGTCCAACGCAACGATGGATTCATCAATGACTTTCTTTGCCTGAGCCTTGGTCAACTTCTTCTTCCCACGGCTGTGGCAGGCGACGGTTAGGTCGTTGAAGATACGGTTTGTGAACCGGCTTGAGCCCGATGCTTCGGCTGCAGCCATGAGCGACTTGAACACAGGGTCGTCAGCCAACTCATCTTCAATAGACTTCATCTTGCGGTCAATATCGTAGGCTTCAATGGCTACAACGGTCTTGGTTCGGGCACGGCGTGTTGTCTTTCGTAGACGAACGCTCGTGACTGGTCCAGTGGCTTCGCTGCTTGCATCGCGACCCTTTTGGGTTGCGGCTACAATGGTTGCATGAATTGTTCCTGCGGTATCTGAATCTGTTTCGCAGAACTTGGCAACGTCGTTTTGGGTCATGACTTTGACATCGTCCCACTTTCGGTCGTCAGCAAGCATGTGTGCAAAGTTCTCTGCAATACCCAAATCCATGAGCTTCTTCTTGGTTGCACTCTTTACGACCATCAGTTCTCACCTCCATCGCTTTCTTCAGCTTCATCTTCCCATGCGCCGAGATCCTCTTCCACGATATCTCGCTCGTAGGAGTCACGGTCAATTTCAAGTCCACCGGATGTTCCAAGAGCAGCATCAACGATAACGTCGATGTTGAATGGAGACCCGTGCACACCACGGGATGGGTCAATTCCATCTTCTCCGTAGCTGAACTGGATGATACGATTAGCGGTGTTTCGGACAGAAAGCATTTCGTCGTCGTAAACCTTCAAATCGTCCATTGCGTTGATGAGTCGGCGTTGCATGTATCCAGACTTTGCAGTACGGACAGCAGTATCGACCAGAGACTCACGACCAGATACAGAGAGCATAAAGAACTCTGTTGGCTTCAATCCACGCTTGAATGAGGATGCGATGAAACCACGGTCTGGTGCGCCACGGCCACCACGCTTGAAGTGAGGTAGAACACGGTCATCGTATCCACGTTCCAAGCGCTTTCCACGAACCTTTGCTTGTCCGATGGATGCAGCCATCATGGTGAGGTTGTCCATGGAACCACGAGCACCGGAAATCGCCATGTTGACAGCAGCGTTGGTAGAACCGGACTTGTTCAATTCGTCCCTAGCAAATTCACCAGCTTCTTCCTTACCCTTGTCGAGCATTTGCATGATGTTTTCTTCCATGGTTTCTCGGGGAGTTCGTCCAGGGCGGGCTTCGTAATTCTTGCCGTTTGCTCCGAATTTCTCTAGTTCTGCATTGACTTCGTCGCTTGCTTTTGCATTTGCAGCGTTAATTGCTTCAATGGTTTCTTCGGGGAGGTCTTCATCATCAATACCGGTTGTAAATCCGAGGGAAGTACAGGCGGCGATGGACATGCGAGTGAACTCATCAAGGAACCGAGCACCGAGTTCAGGACCGTTGGTTTGAACGATAGCGTCCAGAAGACGGCCGTCTTCAGCACCGATTGCTCGCTTGTCGAGTGTTCCTTCTACATCTCCGTCTTTGACGATAACCCAGTCGTTAGAACGACTGCGGAAACGCAGGTGGATGTTGTCAGGGATGATGAGGGAAATCAAATCTTGTCCCCGGAAGCAATCAGCACCGTTGGCGTCCTTGACGATTTCAGGTAGTGTTCCAGTGAATCCGATGTTTCCAAGCATTTCCAATCCGTTGGATTGCTTAATGAGCGTTCCAGGTCGGGAAAGGAGGTAGGCTCCGGAAATGTGGTCGTGAATTCCACCGATAACAGCTCCACCGTAGCGAGGCGTGAGGATGTGTTCTTGGACACGCATCAAAATCTTAGCCTCTGCACGTGCTTCCTCAGATTGGATGACGTGAAGGTTCATCTCGTCACCGTCAAAATCAGCGTTGTACGGAGTACATACAGCGAGGTTGAATCGGAAGGTATGACCCTTCATGACTCGAACTTCGTGAACCATCATTGACATTCGGTGGAGTGAAGGTTGTCGGTTGAAGATGACAACGTCTCCGTCGATCAAGTGGCGTTCAACTTGGAGACCAGGCTTAGGGTTACCATAGCGGTCAACGGTTGCAAGACGGTCTTCGACTGCGGTTCGCTCGCCGTAGAACTCATCAACTGGGCTGAGGCAGTGGGGGCAGGTTACTTCCAGATGTCCCGGGAAGGGTTCTGGGTCTGCTTTGTCTGCTTGGGCCAGTTCGTGCATCCAGCGATAGTGAAGAATAGCTCGAGGGTCGTCTTCAGGAAGTGGTTTTCCACTTTCATCAATACCTTGCAAGTTCAACAATGTTGCAGCGTCGTTAACAGCGTAAGTGACTTCTTCTATGCTTTGGTCCATTCCACTGAGCGAGATTTGCTTTTGAATAACCATTCCAGGTAGGAAGTTAGGAGCGGGCATGACTTGGTGGAGGTCAGCTCGCTGCGTGGTATCTTCATTGCATTCAGGGTTGTGGCATCGGAAACCAGCGTTAAGTAGACGGCTTCGTGCGTTAATCTTGACACGTCGGTTATCTCCACGGATAATGTAGTTCACACCAGGGTGAACATCAGGACCACGAAGAATCATCTGGCGCATTTGTTCTCGGTTACGAGCAGTTGCTCGGATCGGGACAGTAAGTTCCTTTGCAATCTTGGTAGGTACTCCGACTTCATTTACGCTGAGGTATGGGTCAGGTGAAATCACGGAACGTGCACAGAAGTTAACACGCTTTCCGGAAAGGTTGCTACGGAAACGGCCTTCCTTACCCTTGAGGCGTTGTGTCAATGTCTTGAGCGTACGACCTGATCGGTGACGTGCAGGTGGAATACCCGATGTCTGGTTGTCAAAGTAGGTGGTGATGTGGTACTGCAAAAGTTCCCACAGGTCTTCAACGATCAGTTGAGGTGCACCGGAGTCACGGTTTTCACGCAGACGCTGGTTGATACGGAGAACGTCAACAAGTTTGTGAGTGAGGTCGTCTTCAGAGCGGTCTCCACTGTCCAATGTGATGGAGGGTCGAACGGTAATTGGTGGGACAGGTAGGACCTTGAGAACAATCCACTCGGGTCGGTTTTGCTTGTCCATTCCAATAAAGATAAGATGCTCAGCTGGAATGCTGCTCAACCACTCACGGACGTCACGGGCGTTGAGCTTTCGCTCAGTTGCCTCGTTCTTTTCCTTGAAGGTTGTAGGCTTGTCCAGAATGATTTTTCCTTGGGCTGCGCCACAGTGCATGCACACCTTACGCTTGGTACCTGAGGTGACTTTCTCAACTTCCTTGATCATCTTGGAGAATTCGGTTGAACCCACACCGTGCTTCGTCATGACGTCACGGATACGGTTTCGGTAGTAATCCTGTTCAGAATGTTCTGGGTTGGACGGGCTCGTTCCTTCTTCGGTGTGAAGGAGGATCTTACTGCAGGTGTTGCAGGTGGCTTTGAGCGCAGTCTTGATGAGGTTGACGAAACCGATGTGAATCACAGGAAGTTCCAATTGAATGTGTCCAAAGTGACCAGGAGATTCGTCGTACTTGCATCCATCAGTTGGGCAGATGAGTCCAGGTTCGATAACACCCATGTGAGGGTCCATCAGGCCTTGCTTGTAGGCGTGTCCGTCGTCCTTGTAGGTGTCTGCAGTCTTAACTTCAACAGCAGACATCTTCTTGATTTCAATAGGGTCCATCAGTCCAAATCGGATTTGGGCAATCCGCTTGGGAATCATTGTCGTTTTTCGGCTCATCTTCGGTCCTCCAGTTCAAGGCGCATGGCCACTCCTAAACTCTTCATTTCGTCTAGAAGTAGCTTGAATGCATATGAAGTCTGCACTTTGTAGACTTCTGCTCCATCTCCATGGATGGGGCTGACATAAGTTCCACGCTTCGGGTCGTACCAAGCAATGTGCCCGGATTGAGCGCAGACATACATGTCAATACCATCTGATTCATCGAGCAAACGGTCTTTGATGACCATTGAAGCTCCGTGTGCAATCAAACAGTCACGTTCCATCTCACCAAATCGCAGACCACCTTGTCGGGCACGTCCTTCAGTTGGCTGACGGGTCAAGATTTGAACACGTCCACGGGAGCGAGCGTGTATCTTAGACGAAACCAAGTGGTGCAATCGTTGGTAGAAAATACATCCAACGAAGATGTCAGCAGGGTATGATTCACCGGTTTCACCGTTGATCATGGTTTCACGGCCTGTGTGGGCAAGTCCATTTCGGACCAAACCATCACGAAGGCTGGATTCCTTTTCTCCACGGAAAGCAGTACCGTCAACACGGCGGCCTTCCATAGCGCCGACCTTGCCACCGATCATTTCTAGAACGTGTGCTACGGTCATTCTCGAAGGAATTGCGTGAGGGTTGATGATGAGGTCAGGCACGACACCGTCTGCGGTGAACGGCATGTCTTCTGGTTCAACCAAGCGTCCAATGACACCCTTTTGACCGTGACGGGATGCGAATTTGTCACCAACTTCAGGAATCTTGTGGCTTCGAACCATGACACGGACCAAGCGGCCTGAGTCGAGAGATTCGGTAACATAGACGTTGTCGACCCATCCTCTTTCGCCGTGACGAACGAGCATAGACGATTCACGTCGTTCTTGAGCCATCAAGAAAGCGCCACCCGATGTTTCCTCAAGGAAACGAGGTGGGCTGGTCTTTCCGACCAAGACGTTGCCGCCGATGAGTTCAGTTTCAGGAACTGGTAGCCCATCGTTTTCCAAGTGCATGTAGGCTTCAGGAGTCTTGAGTCCCTTGATTTCCTGCTTTGAAGAACCAGGCTTCTCAATTTCTTCGACCTGTCCACCAGGGAATCTGCGTCGTTCTGCATTGTAGGTACGGTTGAAGGTTGATCGTCCGAGAGCCCGGTCGATTGAACCCTTGTTCATGATGACTGCGTCTTGCATGTTGTACCCGTGAAGGGACATGATAGCAACAATGAAGTTTTGTCCACCTGGGCGGTCATCAAAGTTCGTGGTTGACATTGCTCGGGTCTTCGTGATGGAGCGTTGTGGGTAGTGCAAGATGTGGGCACGGGTGTCTGGGCGCATTCGGTAGTTAGCACTGGGTAGTCCAAGGGATTGCTTGACCATTGCAGTTCCACCAGTAACACGAGGTGTTGAGTTGTGTTCTGGGTAAGGAATGAGCGATGCGCAAACACCGAGCACCAGTTGTGGGTCGATTTCACAGTGCGTGTGTTCTTCAGTGTACATGAGCGGAATTTCGAACTCAGTTGTGTTCCAGTCACCGTTAGGCATGCGGACGTTAGCTCGTAGGTGAGCAGTGCGTGCGCCTGGTTCTCCAAGGTTCATCCATTCGATGTCCTCGTTCTTGACCGTACGGCCAGCAAGTCCAGCGGAGTCGCCTTCTGGGACGGTCTCTGGAAGAACGAACGGACGTGGGGCGATGTAGAGGTCTTCTTCTTCCTCAGCATCAATCCACTCAACGATTCCTTCAATGACCAAGGAGCGGAAATTCATTTCGCCGCTGGTCAACTTTGACAAGTGGTCAAGGGTTAAACGAGGAGCACCGTCGTAAAGGATGAGGACAGGTCGCAAAATACGTCCCTTGTCAGTGTTGATGAAGATGTCTTTGTTTTCCTTGTCGTGTCGGATGGATACCTCAGATGGAATAACACCACGACGTCGAGCAGATTTGAAGTGCATGACCAATTTCTGTCCTTTCTTGTGGATTCCGTAAATATCACCGTTAACGTGAATTCGGTCACCGTCAGTCCAGTCGTCTGGCTGGTATACTTCTAACTCGTCAAGGCGCTCTCGGATTTCAACTTCGTCAATGTTCTCTGAAATATCGATCATTTGAGCAGCGTTCTTTACCAGTCCACAGTTTTGACCTTCAGGGGTCTCGTTAGGGCACAGGCGTCCCCATTGTGTGGGGTGGAGGTCACGAGCTTCAAAGTGAGGCTGACTTCGCACAAGAGGAGATGTGACACGGCGCATGTGTGAAAGTGCGGCAAGATACGTGGTTCGGTCGAGAAGCTGGCTAACACCAGAGCGTCCGCCGACCCAGTTACCTGTTGCGAGGGCGTGCATGATTTTCGAGGTCAATACGTCAGGTCGCAAACACGATGTAATCTTGAGTTCACGCTTTCGGTTGTGATGTCGCTCGAGTTGGTACTTGAGGTCACGGGAAAGTTGTCCTGCGGAAACTCGGAAGAGGTCTTCAATGAGGTCTCCAGCAAGTCGGACACGCTTGTTAGCGTAGTGGTCCTTGTCGTTAGGGTCTCGTCCTTCAATGGCCATTTCCAAAACTTGACGGACAATTCGGCCCAGGTAAATGGCCTTCTTGTCACGGTCTTCTTGGTTGTCTCCCAAGTGAGGAAGAAGTTCACGGTCTAGAAGTTGGTTGACTCGTGCTTCACGGTATTCTTTTTGTTGTCCGGCAGCGAATTTCTTTTGGAGCCATTCGTGGCTTTCTTCCTTGGTTTCAACGCCGTATTCTTCGTTGTCTTTGACTTCGTTGATGTTTGCGACGATAAACTTGAACGAATCGGTGTTTCCTGCAATTGCTTGGAAGATTTGTTGGTCGTTTTCGACGCCAAGGGCACGCATGAGGAGGACAACTGGAATTGCAGTTGTTCCTGCGGTGCTGATCTTGACCATGAGCATACCATCACGGCGCTTTTCAACAGTAAGCGGCTTGCGCATACCGTCTTTTTGCGAGAAAATCTTAGCAACTTCTGTTTGCTTTGCGTATCGCTTGTTGATTTCAACAGTAACGCGGTTGGGTGCAAGGTCTTCCATTGAGATGAGGACGCGCTCGGTTCCGTTGATGATGAAGTAGCCACCAGGGTCTAGAGGGTCTTCGCCCTTCTTGCGAAGGAGGTCGTGCCAGTTTGCCTTGTCTTCGTCAGAGGTAGTAGGTGCGAGGACACGGTCTCCAGCGATGTGCTTGGGGTGGAGGTTACATCGTTCAGAACGAACCATAATTGGCATGGAACCAACTTGAACGCCCTTTTCAGTAGGTGATGGGACGCCGTTTCGCTTGATGGTGAAATCCATTGAAACCGGAGACATGTAGGTGAGCTTACGCAGTCGGCATTGCATTGGTGTGGAATCGTTGAGTGCTCCATTGGCTTCTTTGACCATGGGCTTTCCGAGTTTGACGTTCTTGATTCGGATGACGATATCTTGGTCTGCGACGTCAAGTTTGATGTATCCGCCTTCGTCATCATCGAAATCTTCGTCTGTACCAACACGAATGTTTCGAATGATTTTCTCCATGCGGGATAGGGAGTTTTCTGTGGCTGGGATACAGTCGTCGTATGATGCGAGTTGGTGGTTGACCAAACTGCGTTCTCTGAAAAATGATTGAATGATTTCTTGCATGGTATCCTCTCCTCAGTTCCCCTCTACAATCAGCCGGTAGGCGATTGTGCGTCCTGCCGACGGGGATTGGCGGACGACTTTCAACACTCGGTCAGCAATCCAGCCAGCAGCCAATGGCTTGTGGTCGGGGTTAGCCGCAAGCCGGGCCATGTCTTCTGCTTCTGCGAGTTCTTTGATGACCTGAACAACTGGGTCGGTGATCAGGATTTTTGGAAGCAATTCCTTGGCGAGACGGTCTTCGCCGGTCTCAGCGTCGGGTTGCACCATGTTCCACGGGGCGAGTTCGGACAACTCGATGGCGAGTTGGTCCTCGTCGGAGATGTTCGGTTCTCCGATGAGTTCTTGATGTGGTACGAGAATGTGATTGAGTGCGTTGAAGCGGGACGTAATCTCTGGTCGGTCAAAGTCATCAATTGCCTTTGAGCGGATGGTGATCTTCTTGCTCTTCTTTGCAGCACGTCGGCGGGAGCCTTGTTCTGCGATGATGTTCATTGTGGTGACGAATTCTTCTGCATCTTTGGAAATACCGAGGACCGATGCTACTTCATCGTGACCCAGGTTCTTGATATCCGTCATGTTTCGGTCTGTTGCGAGTTTGTGAGCGTAGTCCTCAGAAACTCCCAGTTCCATTAAGCGTTTTTTAGTTGCACTTTTTACTACCATTCTGACACCCCGCGAACACCCTTGCTCTCAAGCCGGTAGGTTCAGCAGGCGGGCCTGACGGGGTTCGAACCCGCGACCATCGGATTAAAAGTCCGACGCTCTACCTGACTGAGCTACAGGCCCAAAGTAGCAACTTGGGCTTTCCGTCCGACCTTCAAGGTGTTATTATACGTTTCGGGGGGTGCGTGACCAACCATCTCTAGGCCGGCCAAGTCAGTACTTGCGCCAAGGGGTGATAAAAACTGCGTTTCGGCCTCGTTTGGGCCGACAACAGGTTCATTGTACGAATAGACTCTTGAAGTGCCATTGCTTGGGGACCCTTGTGAAAACAGGTCCGAACTTTACCGCCGAGGCCGCCGTGGAGGAAATTGAACGGCTCCAGCGACCTGCCAAAAAAGTCGTTTGGACCTCGCCGACACGCCAGATATATGAGTTCGATTTACCCGTTACAGTTTACCCTCCCAGAGAAGATACTTCTCTTTTGGCAGAGGCACTTCATCGCTTGGGTCTACCTAACGGAACTTCATGTCTTGAGATTGGCTGTGGTAGTGGAGCTGTGTCGATTCATGCTGCGACTTTGGGGTGGAGGGTCGTTGCCTGCGATGTCAATCCTTTTGCCGTCGCATGCACCCAACATCACGCTTCATTGTACGGCCAATCTCTAACGGTCCTAGAAGGCGGACCAGGCCCCGAACTGGATGGGAGTTCAGATCAGTGGGGTGGAGATTCCCACTACGACGTTGTGATGTGGAACCTTCCATACTTACCTCGTCCAAATCTTGGCGATGATGTCTTGGGGCCAATGGAGGAATCAGCTCTCATTGATAGCGATGATAAGGGCCTCTTTCTTCGATATGTTGAACGACTTGCAAGTGGGCGGCTCCTCAAACCGAAAGGGGTTGCTCTTGCTGTTGTTTCAAGCCTACTTGACGGCCGGCAGGCGTGCACAATCGCATGGCGGCAGGGTATGGCGGCTCGGGTCTTGGGGGAACAAGAATTTGATGACGGTGAATCGCTCGTTCTGGTTGCAATGTGGCACCCTTATTCGGGAAAGGAGCATATTCATGAGTCCGTGGTTGAAAGCACAAATGCAATTTTATTGAGTAACTCATCTCCTGCCGGAGTCCTGTGTACTGCTGATGTTCAACGTCAGGGGCGAGGTCGTAGAGGGAGGGAGTGGGAATCTCTAGATGGTGCTTTGGCAGCCTCTTGGGTTATTGATGACGGAACTCATTCCCTTCACAAACCCGTTGACCAAGTTCATCTTGGATATTATTTGTCTGAATTATTTCATTCACACGGTCCAGAGCGTATTTGTCTCAAATGGCCCAACGACCTTTATGTTAGGGCTTCAATGTCAGCCCCTTGGAAAAAATGTGCAGGGGTGCTCTTTGAGGGCACTACAATGGGAACTGGTCAACGTACGGTTTTAGGAATCGGTGTGAATATCGTAGGCCCATCAAATTCTCAATTTGGAGGGCTTGACGAACTTAGTCCTCTTGCTAAAGGAGACGGTCTTACCGCTCAACTCCATGCAGTTGTGGCATCTATGTTTGAGGTTCTTGATAGGCCTAATATCCCTCTGACTCATCCCGATTTACGAGCCCTTGATAAGGCCCTAATCTTTGGTTCAGTTGCTTTAGGGCCAATTTTCTATAGAGGGAATTGCGTTGAGGTTTCGGGCTTGGATGAACAAGGGTCCTTACGTGTCAAGACCGAGTCGGGAGCAGTTATCTTAGTGGACGACCCAGATCAATTGGAATGGTCAAACATCTAATTCCGCATCAAGGATTTCATCCTCGTCTTCTTCCTCGGGAGTGCCGTCTCGTTGATACAGGCCATATGCTAGGATGAGGCCGCCGATTGGGAAGGGTAGCATGTCAATTTTGTATTTGCGATCGATGTCGAGGTCAAGCGTTGCTTCTACACCTTTTGTGTCGATTTCATAGGTATAATATCCACCCTCGTCAATTTCAAGGCTTCGCTTATCAGATTCCCCGGCAGTAATTGTGATGCTTTCAGCGCTGACGATGGTTCCGTCTTCGGCCTTGAGGACCAACCTCACCGTGGTAGTATTCTGGACAGTAATCTCAATCTCAAACGAATCCCCTGACCACATTGATGCCCCGTTCACATAGGGGGGGCTTTCCTCTGAATGCTCAATTGGGGTGACCCATGCAACCATGAAGAGTCCACCGAGTAATATGGTGGCTCCGGTGAGGATGAGCGCATCGCTCATCTTCATCTTTGGTGCTGCACCTCCACCGCCCATATGCTCCCCAAGCAACGACCGACCATGAAGGTTCGGCTTCCTAACGCTTCCTTGCGGGCTTGGGGAGGGCCATGCGCTCCCGAACAAGCCGTATTTTACCACTGGTAGTTATGCATTTTATTTCCATCGTGCGAATGGCGTCTTCGGTTCCTATGAGGGATCGTAATCCTTTCGTTTGTTCAAGAGGGACTTGTAAAATTGCGACTCCAACATCTTCTTCGGTGAGTTCTACAGTCTTCCTTAAATGTTCCAATGCCGCCTTGGCAACATCATCTTCACTGGGATGGAACTCCATCAGTTTTATTGGTCGCTCAGATTCAAATGTAGAAGTTATTGATGAGATGAGTCCGTTTAACGATGACCGAGTTTGATATCGGCTGCTGACCAAAATGCCAATCCATCGACGCTTACCTCTTAGCGCCTTGCTCAATCGTTTGGCCATGGCAGTTCCAAACATTCATGCTTCATGACCTTTGAGTCAAATCCTACCATAGTATGAAAAAAGGTCAACCTCCACCATCCAATGTGGACGAAGGCGAAGGAGTACCCCCTCCTTCTGTACAGGAAGAAGGTGAGGCCACTTCAACAAAACTCAGCGAGTTGGAGGGGAATGACCCGTCATTACGTGCTCTTCTAAAGGTGCTTTTAGACGTAAAAACACTACCTCATGTCGTTCTTATTTTCATCCTTTCAACCCTCTTCTACGTTATGTCAACAAGGGGCGCAGAAGGCCTCAGTGCGTTGGGTTTCTTGTCACTGACCGGAGGTTATCTTGTTCTTGGCCTGTTGTCAAAATACGAGCGAATTGACCGAATGACTCGCCTTCCTGAACAAAGTGAATCCCTTGATGTGGGTCGGATAAAGCGTTTCTTCTTCTCGTTCAGAATTTGTTTGTTGCCCTTGGCGTTTTCCTTGGGTTGGTTATTGATGCTTCTTGCAGTGTTGGGTGGCGACGGTATCGGGGACAGCATACTCGAATCACTTCCGTTTGTGATGGGTAGTCTGTTTGTATTCTGGGCCGTTATGCAAGGTAGGAGCTTTGGGCACTGGTTATCTTCTGTTGCCGCTCTACGATTGCCAGATGATGGCCCTAGAGAGGGCGGAATGAATCTCGTGGTAGGCGTTCATCTTCTGTTACTCACCTTCCTTTCAGTGCTGATCTTAAGTGGTGTTGAATTCCTCCAAGGGGACGGCAATGGATTGGTCCAAGATACCATCGAGAACGGGCTGTTTTTCCTCGGCTTTGGCGGATTGTTTGTTGGCTCAACATTTCTTACTTGGAACCTGAGGACTTTAGCATCCCGTCACCGTTCACTTCATCGTTTTTCATCTCGCTGGTTCTTGCTGACTCAAGCCTTAATCACATGGCATTTCTTGACTGTCTGGCGTCATACTGCAATGTCTTCTGGAGGACCAATCATGCTAATCGAGGAATTGGTATTGATGGTTTCAACCGTTTTCATGGCAATCTGGGGGCTTACTTCACGGTCTTACAAATCAAAATTCCGTCTGGTTGATGAACACAATGCACTCCCAATCGGCCTCGCCTTTGGGTATGCTTATGCGGGCAGCGTCGCCATGCTAACCAATGTACTCGACGATATTCGTTACGTCATGATCAGCGGCCACGTTGTCGTTATTCTTACCTTCATATGGATGCAACGAAAGGTTTTGCGGAGCGTTTTGGCGGACCATGACTCTACGGTGGGAATTCTACGTACTGTTCGTGAAGTACCAATTAGCGGGGACTCTGATGGGGGACATGACGAAGAACGTCAGGTAGTGGATATGGGGTCAGGGGACGCAGTCGGTGAAGGGGAACCTTCCGAGGATGCAACCGGTATTGCTGTTGATGAGGAATGGGCCAAGAACAACGCAAAGGACATCGGGGGCGATGTTTCATGGAATTCAGAAGACATCATCGAGTTGATGGATGATTAGGCCGGTTTAATTCCAGACAGCAAGGTCACCACGCGAATGGTATCGATTAGATCTTCACTCACTCGTGCTCCAAGAATAACCTGGGCGTCGTCGTCAAGGGCGGACGTGAACAACTCTGCTACTGCATCAACTTGGCCAATGGTCATCCCAAGGCCGCCTTCAACTTGAATCAAACATCCTTTCGCTCCTCCAACATCAAGTTCTGCTAAAGGCGCTTTAAGCGCAGATTCCAATATTCCTCTCGGGTCGTCAGGCCGACCAATTCCAACCAACATTGTGGCCATTCCTTCCTGGTCAACAATCGCCCTGAGGTCCATCAAATCCAAGTTGATAAGTCCCATTCGCATCAGCGTTCGAACGAGACCGTCTACTAAATCTTCAATCCATTCAGCACCCATTTGCCAACTTTGCCCCTTCTCTCGTGCTTGGCGAGCAAGGCGCTCAAGTGACAACCGGACGGTGACATGAGCGATTCGCTCCAGGCGTTGGAAACCATCTTCTGCGAGTTCTAAACGGGTTGCTTGTGCTTCGAATGGAAGGCCAGCCACTGCGAGTACAATGGCTCCAGACTGTCGTGCTTGGCGCGCAAATTCATGGGCAGCTCCAGTGCCTACGCCGCCGCCAAGGCCGGTGAGCAGAATCACCAGTTCAGTGTCTTTGAGGAGTTGTTGAGTCAATTTGTTCAGTCCTCTCATCCGTTGTTCTGCCAGTGGGGGGAGGGCAGCACAACCCATGTCGTCAAGAGCGTGCCCCAAGCGGAGAACATGAATGGTATCGCCGGTCTTGAAACTGCTGTCGTCGGCATCAATGAGGGCCAGATGGGCTCCCATCCCACATCGCTCGTAGGCTTGGTGTGCCCATGAACAACCAATCCCCCCGACTCCAGCAATCAAGATGTTGGAGGGGTCCATGCTCGGCAATGGCCGAAGCATCTCCTTGAACTTTGGTGTGCTTGGCGTTGGACTTTAATCTACGTAGCGGAGGTAGCGGCGCCTTGCATCCCTCGCCCAAGCATTGTCTGGCTCAAGGGCGAGCACTCGGTCATAATACGTGATGGCATTTTCAAATTCAGAGAGATATCTGCCGTAAAGGTGGCCAAGATTAGAGAGGACTGGAATACATTCCTCATCTCCTTTGAGCATCCCAAGAAGAATTTTTTCAGCAGCTCCAAGTGCCCCCTTAATCATCAACTCTTCAGCCTCATCCAGCATCTCGAGTTGCTTGTCAGAGAGATTGTAGGTGTTGTCGAATGTGTGATTTCCCATGGGTCTCATCCCCTCCGAACGAGCCGTACTCCATCAAACCTCCTCCGGGCCAAACCTGCGAAAATAAGCAAAGGGGGCCTGTTGTTCATTTTTTGTCACCAAACGCTACACTGCGCCGCAATTTTTGTGGCGTTTTGCTGACAATGTTTAAGGAGTCCATACGAGTCGGAAACATGTAAGGGTGAGGCTATGCTCAAAACTACACGAACGTCCCGAACTTCGCTGTTGGTCTTGGTTGGGCTTCTGCTGGTCATTCCAGCACTCGCATCATCCTACCACGGGGGCATTGGCGGCCCTCAGTCTCATCAGGGCTCCACCGGCGCTGTTGAAATTGATGACGTTGCCAAATCTGGCTGCCTCTGCCACAACGAAGTTGCTGATAATTCCGTTCAAATCATCCTTGATGATGTCCCCTACGGATGGATTGCAGGTGAAACGTACACGCTCCGCCTTCAGTTAATTGGTGGGCCTGAGGCAACAGGTGTTTACACTGCAGGATTCTCGATGCGAGTTTCTCTTGGTTCTTTGACCGGAGATGATGTCCAAAACTGGGAAATTGATGGCGCCGTGGATGAACAAACATTGACTCACACAGAAGCCTCGGCCGCAACCAGCGACCGTTCTTGGACGTTTGATTGGGTAGCGCCTACCGAGGCCGATGCCGGAGTTGCAACCTTCTGGATTTCAGGCAACTCGGTCAACGGAGACCAGGGTCCTGGTGTTGAAGACCGATGGAATCAACTTCAATTCGCTCTGACCGAAGGCGACGATGCATCAGCATCTCTTGGTACACGAACGCTCTTTGCCGGTGACGGCAATGTCAGCCCTCCAGAACCCGACCATCACGGTGTTGACCTTCACCACATGGGTGCTAAGCTCCGTGCCCACTGGCTAGGATTGCTTGGATTTGGCGCAGTTATTGGAGTCATCGTCTTCGCAGGGCTCCTCCTTCGCTATGGATTCTCAACGTCTTACAAAGGCCGAAGCAACCAACTCAGGTTGCGCTACAAACTCAACCGAAGAGGTGACCAGTGATGGACGACATAATCACAAATTTGTTGCGTGGAGTCGCAGACGGCTCTGTTTCTGTAGACGATGCACGAACTGCATTGGAAGACGTGAACTTGACCGAAGACCAAATGACCTCCGCTATCGACCACGGGGTTTTCAATTTGGCAGAGTCAGGTACTATCGTCAGTGCCTCTCTAGCGCCTTCCGGAGGCTCTTACCTCACCATGTTCTTCTTGGGATGGGGTCTGTTTTGGATATGCTACTGGAGTTTCTCGATGATATACGGTCTTGCAAAGGGCTGGGATCAACAACAACTTTCATTCCACCTCGCCATGACCTTCACCACCCTCATCATGGTTGGTGTAATTTATCTCAAATTCGTTTTGCCTGATACCATCATCGTGAAACATTCTCAGAACAAGTTCGTTCCTGAGCACATGAAAGACTGGCGGGAGTACAAGTGGTGATGAAACATGGCGCGTGAATACGAACTCAAACCAGCACCGAGTGAAGGTGGAGCAGGCCTTGCGGATGCTGCAACGACCATTAATCGCCGTCAATTCCTACGCTACGGTTTCAATACTGCGGCAGGTGTCCTCACTGCATCCTTAGGCATGCTTGGCTTTGCAGCCATTTTACTGCCTCCGGGTGGCGCTGGTGGTGGAGATTTGGCCGTTAAGTTCTGGGCAAAAGGTCGTGAAGACTCTGCTTGGTACGGTGCTCAACATCTTCAATCGATGACCAAGAGTTCCTTCGTGGATGAGGCAGCCTCTTCCTCAACAAAAACAGCCGGTGCATCTGGCGTTTGGAACGGAGTTCCTGTCGTCGTCATGTACGTTGAGCACTCGAAGTATGGTGGCACCCCCGAATCCAATGGAAAAGCTCGCTTCCAGTTCACTGAAGGCATTGATGAAACCGGAAAATATGTAGGTCACTTTGATGACCTGGCTGAAGCCGATCCTCGTTTGATGCCGAGTGAAGACCTTGTTATGGTGTTTGGTCGTTGTACTCACTTGTGTTGCATCCCCGGTTGGCAACTCGTTTCGAACTCTTACACTGAGGATTCATGGACTCCTGGCGGCGGAGATGACGGTGGAACCAAACTGTTCTGCATCTGCCACTCCTCCCGTTTTGACCCGACCGTCCTTGAAATGAACACAAACCGTAACCGTTCCAACGGTGCAACATTCAACTATGCTGGAATCCGTCGCTCAGGCGGACCCGCACCCGTGGGCCTTCCCATTATCCCAATACAGTTGAATGGCGATGTTCTTGAAGGTCTTACTGATTATGTGGATTGGTACACATACTGTGACTGAGGTGATATGATGACTACAATGTTCTGGATTCTTTGGTTCTTTATCGCCTTCTTGGTGGTTCTCGTTGCGTTCACCCTGCGCAAAGAAAACCAAGATATGCCTCGCCGTGACATTCTACGTGCTGTAGAATCGACAGGCAAGATGGGTGTTGCCGAACGGTCGTTTTTGTGGGTCTTTTCATGGCTTGATACTCGTTTCCGTCTTCAAGACTACTGGAACATGTCCAAAGGCGCTTACTACAACATGCATCGCCAGATGCCGCTAACCCACGCTGAAAAGTACAAATTGCGCATTATTTGGTATTGGTATCCTCTTTACTGCCTTGGGGGAATCTCTTTCCTTTCATTCATTATTCTCGTCATTACCGGAACCGTCCTTGGAATTTACTACGTTCCAGGTGGAGAAGGAGATCCATCACCTGCTTATGCGAGCATGGAATACATCATGACACAACTTCCATTTGGATACATTCTACGAGCCGTCCACCACTGGACGACCCACTTTATGGTTGCAAGTGTCTTTTTGCACATGTGCCGCGTATACTTCACTGGCGCATACCGCAACCCTCGAGAGCTTAACTGGCTCATCGGTGTCGCCTTGATGGCTCTCACCATTGTATTCGGGTATTCTGGATACCTTTTGCCTTGGGACAGTCTCGCATACGGTGCTGCAATCATCGGAATCAACTTGGCGAATTCAAGTCCGCTGGTAGGGAAGTACGTAGCAACCTTGTTGTTTTCAGGTTCAGAGTTAACTCCACTGACTGTTACACGTATGTATTTCATCCACGTGTTCATCCTACCGGTTATTGTTACAACACTCATCATCATACATTTGTTTATTGTCTGGGTACAAGGCATTGCGGAGCCGCATTGATACGGAGTGAGAAATATGGGATTAATCGATAATTTTGGCAGAGTTGCCTCCATGTACATGGAGGAAAAGCAACACCTTCAGGAAGCTGAAGAGAAGCGTAAGCGAACACGAACAGGGCATGGATTCTGGCCCCACGAAGTACTACGTGACAGTATCATTTTCGCATCAATGCTTGCGATCCTTCTGTTCTATGCGTGGCTGATTCCACCGCCACTTCACGGTGCAGCAGACCCCTACGCACAAGCGGGCTTCGTTTTCCCTGACTGGTATGTTTTGTTTTCATACGGTTACCTGCGATGGGGAGAATATTTGCCCCAATTCGTCGTCCCAACTGGTTTCATAGGCGAAATCGTTGGCCAACCCATGTTCCCTTGGAACGCCGCATGGTGGGGTGCTGCACTTACTGGAATCCCAGTCGGTATCCTCGCTCTTCCTCCTTTCCTCGGTGGCCGAGAAAAGCGACCTGTGGAAGACCCTTGGTTCGCCGCTGCTGGAGCAGTCTATCTCGCTCACATTTGGTTCATCTCTGTGTTTTCGATTAACATCTTCTTGGAACTTTACGGGAAGAACAGGTCGGATTTCTGTAAACTTGATTCACACGGAGATTTACTGTGTGGTTATCGGGAACCTTGGATTGCAGAAGTATTCAATTCAATTCCCTGGGTGATGACTGGAGTATTGATGTGGATTGTAATCTACTTCGTAGGACGAGGACTCCTTGTCCGTGCATGGGGTACGAGCTTCAACGTGGCTAAGAGCCGCCAACTTTTGGTCGGCGCTCTAATTATCTCCACTGCAGCAACCGTTGCTACCTTTGACACCTATGATGATGGGTTTTGGGATGCAAAGGGCCTGTTGACCATCAAAGATTACGGAGAACTCGAAGACATGCGTACACAACCTGTCGATGTTCATGTTCATGAGACCAACGAATTCACAGACGACCGAGGTTGGTCAGAATCTGGAGTCGTTCCGACGACGGCATTCCTTGATTGGAACATATATCAACCTGCGAGATATATTATTACAGACTTTGCCGATGCGAATGGTCATCAAGATGCTGCTAATGGAATCAATGCTGCATCCGGCTCTCAGACCTTCAACGGAGGCGAAGGCTGGAGCGTCAGCGGTACATTTGATGTTACTGAAGATACAAGTTACTTCCCGAAGGGCCACCCTGAGGAATTCAAGTCGCTAACTTCCGACTTCTCATGTGAATACCGATCGAGTGAGCGAAAAATTAACGATATTTCAACACAAAGTATGGTGACTACTACTCTCGTAGTGACCAACGCCGCCGGTTCAGACGTTGTATCCTTCTCCAACTGTGAAGGGGCGACGACCGAACTGACTGTTGGTACATACTCCTATACCTATGATGTCGCAGTTAGTGGAGCCCTCGCTCTTAATGACAGCATTACTACCGAAACCAGTTTCACCATGAAGTCATTCCAACCTCTACTTGTTTGGGACGAAAACGCTCCTGCTGGTCTGGCAGGTCATACTGTGAACCTTTCCAGCGCTGAAGAAATGGCTCTTGGAGGTTCAGCGTTCTCATCGATTGAAAACCCAACCTACCACACCAACCCTAAGTCGTTGGATGCTAAACTAACCTATGCAATGTTCATTCCTTGTATTACCTTTGGAGCCCTCGTCTTCGTACTGCTACGATACATGGCTCGTGGCTATGAGTTTGAGATGAACAAGTGCTACGGCTGTGACCTTTGTGACGATGCCTGTCCAGTTCGTCTGTTCAACGGTGGAGATAAGTTGAACATCATCTACAACACGTGGAACAACGAAGATGACGGTGTACCAATGTACTCCTGTCTTACCTGCTCAGCATGTACCAATGCTTGTCCACAACTTGTTGACTACGACTCCTACGTCGATATTCGCCGAAGCCTCATCGTTGGTGGGCCACAAGCAGAGATACCTCACACAGTACTCCAGGCAGTTCTCTCCGCAGAAGCCGATGAAGCAGCAGATGTGGAATTCATTGCAACCGAAGACTACCCTATTACGTCCAACATTGGTTACTACCCCGGTTGTGTTGACTACCTTGACCAAGAAATGGTGTTCTCGCATGTTAACGAAGGCACCATGAATTTGGGAGACTCAACAACAGCAGCCTTTACCCTCTTCGAGGAGATGGGAACCGATGTGTCCTACTTGGGCCGTGATTTCCTCAAGTGCTGTGGTCACGACCAAAAGTGGCAAGGGCTTGATGAAGTCTTTGAGAAGCTCAAGGCATACAACCAACGCAAGATCCACGAATCTGGTATTGATACACTCGTTTCATCCTGCGCAGAATGTTTCAGAACATTTGCTCGCGACTACGAGTTGGAAGATGTCAAAGTCATGCACACCACTGAATTCCTCATTGAACAAGGATTCGATATGAATCTGAAGTCCGAAGAAACCACGGTGACATACCACGACCCATGCCGTCTTGGCCGTCAAATGGGAATCTACGATGAACCTCGTGACCTCATCAACGCCGTCGAAGGTGTCGAGATTGTTGAGATGGAGCACCATGGAGAAGATGCAATGTGCTGCGGCGTATCCAGTATGATGTCCTGCAATGAAGACGCTCGTTCCCTGCGTGTCTCTCGTATGGAAGAAGTCCGTGCAACGGGCGCTGAAACAATGCTTACCTCATGCCCTAAGTGTGTCTCTCACTTTGAGTGTCTCAAGTTTGAAGGCGATGAAGCCTACGAAGACATTGAAATCCTCGACGTCGTTTCATTCCTGGCCCGACAAGTCAACGAAAAGAAGGCGCAAGCAGTTGAGTCCGTTGTTGGCGAAACTGCTGAAGCCTGAATCCAGTGAAAAATGATGTCGTGAGTACCCTTCGGGGTGCACGTGGTTTATGACAGCCTTAACTGTCAGACTCGGCTTCTTCATCTTCGTTCATACCTACGATTTCGTAGTTTGACGGGAAGAGCGCAACAATGATACCTGCAAGAAGAGATAGGAATCCCCAAGTGAAGTTCTGATAGTAGATCAGTAGTTCAAGGGAAAGAGCCACTAAGAAAAGCCCTCCAAGGTTTGAGGTCCAAACGAGTGTCTTGAATGTGGACAGGCTCACTCCAGTGGTGCCCGGGTTACGGTAGGGTCCGAATTCTCCTCCGAATCGTTGAGCTGACGGGTCTTTTCCTTTCTTTGACATACTATCCTACCTCATCGGTCAATCATGGTGATTGCGTCTGTTGGACATGCAAGCACACACAGCCTGCAACCCGTGCAGGAGTCTCGAATAATTTTTGCCTTGCGATTGCTTTCAACTGAAAGCAGCGGGCTTTTAACATCAACAAAATAGAGTTCAATCGCATCATCATCGCATACGATGGTGCATTGGTCACAACCGATACACTTCCGTTCCTCAACAAAGGCGACGGTAGTCTCACCACCTTTTGTATTCGCTCGTTGCTCACCACGTTGGCGATTGAGGGCCGTGCGGATTCGCATGGCCTCCTCTTCTCGCCGGCGACGCAACTCATCAGGGCTGGTCATGTTGTCACCACCGTTGGAGGTTCCCCTTCAAACTTGGCAACGGTCAAGTTGACCAATACATCTCCAAAGCAATAGAATGCTCCAACAAGAAGAGGGGGATTCCAAGCGGTCAGTCCCGTCCATGGGACCTCTGTAGCCCATGTCCAGTTTTGCAAGTAGGTTCCAAGCAGTTCCATCGCAAGAGCCGCCCAAGCCATTGCAGCGTAAAGCCGAGGCTGGGGCCCCCATTGCGTGAAGCCAAGGACAAGCAGGAGAAGGAAGATTCCTGATGTATCTCCTCCCGTCCATAAACCATACAGGACCATCGGGACGAAAGGTAACAAAAGTGGCATGGCCCAAGATACATTCATCTGAAGTGCTGCCCGCCTCCCGAGGTCAAAAAGAAAATAATGTCCTGCCGGGACAAAAAGTGGCATAAGGTCGCGCTGGTATTCATACACGAGCCAAACTTCTGAAAAAAACAATTCCATCGGTGTGGCAATGGCGACTACGGTAAGCATTTCAATTCGCTCTTTTCGGTCAGTGGAGAAATAAATCCTCCCGAAAAGAGCCCAACACCAGATGTTAACTGGCCATTCAGCCAAGGAATCTGGGAGGAGGCCTCCGAGAGCCGTGGCGGAAATCCATAGGCCAATCGCAATGGTCCCAACGTACCAAAGCGAGCGGTTCATGGTGTAGGGGATGAGGTTCTCCATTTCAGTTTGACCGCTCAATATGGTGCTCAATCTTGACACCGTTCTTGACCATCAAAGAAAGCGCTCTGTCCAGAAACGCAGGGGGTAATTCTTCTGGTGAAAAGACTCCTGAGGGTAGAATCTCATCGTTTTCGCACAACGTGAGGGCTGTTGCTAGAGTGACAAGACCTGTTGTTCGGGCCATAGATGAATCGCCTTTGGACCCGCTGTCCTCAATCCGCCAAATGAAACGTTGAGTCTCATTTTCTGCCTTAACCTCCATCCAGGTGAATTCATCTCGCGTTTTGTCAAGTGTCCAGGAGTCCAACAGTGCATCAAGGTCTAATTTTCCAGCATCCCGCTCGTCAATATAGCGCTGGATGTGTCCAGGCCAACGGACGGTATATTCTGACATATCCTCTGCTTTCATTGTAAAAAGAAGGGATCGGAGTCCGTCTGAAAGGAAGGCTTCCATTGTTCCCTTTCCGCCAACTTCAATGAGATGCCGTTCTTCAAGCGCAGGGAGCGTTGCTACCTCTGAGTTTCTGACAACCCTTGCAGGGCGAGTATATTCTGCAATCACATCGGCAGGGGAAAACGGCGCCATATAGGACCAGTCATCATCAGGTTGAGAAGGATTACCACCAACACGAATTTCCGCATTTGTGAAGGTTCCAAGTTTTGCCTGTGCTTCGGCGAGTAGCATATTCGAAAGTCCAGGGGCAATACCAACATCCCATACGACGGTGGCGTTTGAGGCGATGGCGAGCTCTTGCAGCCGGTCGGGAGTTTCTTCCGCAAAAGAAAGGTCGACAACAGTCCTCCCAAGACGAACAAGGGTCTCTGTACATTCTCCGCCAATATCACCGGGCAACATGTTCACTACCAAACCATCTGGCAGTTCGTGAAGTCTTTGGCTAATGTCTCCAAGGTGCATAATGATGCCTTTCGTTGAGTTTGGCTTAATGTCGTAAACGTGAACTTCGTGTCCTGCCTCAACCAAATGCCGAACAACATATGCTCCAACTAAACCGCTTCCGAGGCAATGCAATATTGTCATTTGAGTTCACCGTTCAATGTTTGACTCTGCACCCATGGCGAGCATGCTCAGTTCTGCGAGGAGTGCATGCCAACCGTGTGCGTGTTCCCCGTACATGTGACCGGAGTTTGAGTAATCCTCAAACCGTGCGCTTGGAGAATTAAGGTTATCCATGTCCGATTTTTTAGGATTGATTCTGTAAAACCATGCAGCGGCCTCACCGTCAACAAGGTACACGACGGGTTCAACGGGTTCGCCTTCTTCGGTAAGCATCGAGGTGGGGATTCCTTCTTGGATGAGGTAATTATCCACTGCGGCTCCTCCTTTTGCATAACGAAGTTTGTTGATTTTGCGATTGGAGAGATTTAGTATTGCGTCTCCTGATGTCAATATCATGATTCCTAATCCATAGGTGCCGCGGTCGTTCTTCATGACTACCGCAGGTTTTCTTTCGATTCCTAAGGCATCGTATCGTGATTGGATGTTTGCAATAAATGCATCAATCTCGCCAGCGAGTTTCGTACGGCATCCAACTTCGGTTAGGCATTTATCCTCCGAAACAAACCATTCTGGCATCAGGTGCCACGGGTCAATTTCAAGAATCTCTCCGATTTCATTGACGTACCCCTGCAAGCAAGCATAATGCTCGGATTTTCTTCGCTGGTGCCACCCCATCTCGGCAGGAGGAGATACATTAGGTGCGGTAAGTCCGGGAAGTTTGCCGTTCGTGAGGTCGTTATTCAAGAGAATGAGGTCAGGCTTTCCTCCTTCTATCGTTAAATCATCATCTCCGTTTAGAATCACTTGGTCAAGGCTTAGTGGGCCAGATATTCCCATGAGGGAGCCGAGATCCTCAAGTTCTGGCGAACCAATTGTACATTTGAATCCGGCCATCTGGATCAATCGCTGAATTGTTGCAATGTTTTCAATATACCCTTGGTTCCGAGTATGGCTTTCAGGATAAATGTGTACCCACTTGCAATTTGGTTGTGTTCGCATGATGTGAGTTTTGAAGAGACTCGAAAGGACATCTAAGTCGTTCTCTGCCACGTTGTTGAATCCTGCAGGAAAATGGTTCGCATCAACTACACCGACTTTCCAGCCAGCGTCTCGGATGTCAACGCTTCCGTAGATTGGAATCGGTACTTCTTTTCGTTTTTTTGCCATCCAATCCGTAATTAATTCACGTTTGGATTCCAGTAGGGTGGTTAATTCGTGTACGTGTGTCATGGCAAAACCTCGGTGAGTAGGGTGCGGATATCTCCGCCCTTCTTGACTCTTCCACCATCCAAAAGGTGCATGGACTCGAATAGTCCAAGTCCTAGAGCCAATTCAGACTGTCCTTTGAATATTGGAGAGAGGCTCTCATATTTTGCAACAAGTTGCTCTGTTTCAGATGAAAAATCATCAAGGAAGGTCTGCAACATCGTAGGGGATGTTGCTCTCCCTGCAGGCATTTTTGGCCGTCTAACAATTTCTTTGGGTAGTCCAGTGAGGTCGGCAGCTTCCCGAAGAGCAGCTTTTTCTTCCAAATTCGATGGCAGTCTCCAATCCATTGGCAGGCGGTTTGCTGCCTTGAGATGAGGTGTTCCGAGGAAAGGAACACGAACTTCAAGGGAGTGAGCCATGGAATGTCGGTCAACTAGACGCAATTGAAAATTACTGAGTTGCCCGTGGTCCAATTCAAACTGGAGGAAGGTATCCAGGTTTTTTGCTTGTTCTTCAGGTCTTTGATGGGGTGAGAGCCATCCCTCTTCCCTCTCAAGGGGCCCGTTTTCAAGTGTAGCTTGGGTAGAATGGGGGAGTGATTGAAGACGTTGGCGTAGAAGACCTGCGTGCTGTGTGAGGTCTCTATACCGAGGATAACCCGCATGCAATTCATCGGCGCCCTGCCCACAAAGTCCAACTTTGACCTTTTTCGCCATCGTTTCAAAGAGAGGTTGGAAGAACAGAACCGTTACGTCAAGATCTTCACCGTGCCAGATCAAGTTTGGAAGAGCTCGCTCAAACGCATCGGGTTCGAGAATGTGCTGATGATGGCGGAGGTCAAAATGCGAAGCGACAAGTTCTGCCGCTTTCCAATCAGCATTTTCCTCGCTTTCAGCCACTGTCCAACACTCCGGGACGGGTTGCTCGGCCCGAGAGGCTGCTTCTTGAGCGACCGCAGCCACGAGGCTTGAATCAAGTCCTCCCGACAAGACGATTCCGACTGGAACATCAGCCATCAATCGTTGTTGGACGCTGGAGACAAACGAATCAAGAAGAACCGGGGCTTGGGTTATTGGATTCCATTCAGATTCTGGTTGTACCAGTTGATGTTTAATGACCGCTCTTCCAGACATGAACGCATTTCCATGTTCGTTTAGTTCCCATGTTTCCACGGTCCCGGGTTGTACTTGAGTCACACCTTTGAGTAGCGTAGTGGCGTCAAGTGGGTATTCCCAAACCATTCGCGCAGCAAGTGCAATATCATCCAGTTCGGGAACATGACGTTCATCAGCCCGTAGCGCTTTCACTTCACTAGCAAACAGGAGTGTTCCTTCCACTTCGGTTTTTACCATCGGTTTGATACCGAGCGAATCTCTTGCGAGAATGAGTTGTTTGTTTTGGGCGTCCCATAGTGCGATTGAAAACATTCCATCGAGCTCTTTCAACCACGACGCGTGGTCGTTGGCGCTCGGCACAAGTTGGTTCGTTGCAAGGAACTGGTCGTGCAGTGCAAGAATAACCTCGCTATCTCCAGATGTCGAGAAGGGATACTGGTTAAGTTTAGTGCGAAGTTTTCGATGATTGTAGATCTCTCCGTTCACGATGAGTGTACGCTCATTTGAACCATGGATTGGCTGTTGGCTACCGTGAACATCAACGATTGCCAATCGTGTGTGACCGAAGGCAACATTGTCGTCCGACCAAACATTTTGCCCGTCAGGACCCCGATGAAGTTGAAGTTGATTCATTCGTCTAACAACGGCGATATCGGGGTTGCCTAGCATCCCACCAATACCGCACATGTATTGCGGTCACTGACTTTCCTTTTCAAGGAATGTTCAATCCTTGGTTGAAAAAATCACCAAAGTGGGTAACGGACCATTGTGATGGCAAGGAAAAGAATTGCAAGTCCAAAACCGACGTAGTACGCAATTTGGGGCGGGTCATTATGTTGGGACTCATCTGACATGGGCTCTCCTCGGTTGAAACCAAGAATGCCCCCCATTTGAATATGTTGAGCAAAATCTATGCTATTGATTGCTAATCTACAACATCACTTGGGCAAAGGGTTCCAACAAAAGAACCAATGCAAGCGGTATGAGGAGCATGGTGGCGTTGTCGTCGATGTAACGCAACCGTGGCCATTCAGCAATCATGCAAACCGGAGCAAGAAGCAATGCAATCCATACCGGAGTGCCGAATTGCAGGGAACAGACGAGCCATATTGCAAGGATAACACCCGTTGATGCCAGCATCACTTGCTGCGTACCAATCCCCTTTCGTCGTAGTTCCCCCATGAGAGGATCTCCAAAAGCCAGTGAGACAATCAATGGATAGGCATAGGCTTCATGCGGGACCAATAACAACACCATTCCGATGCTGAAAGCACCCCATGCAAGAGCAGATACTTGATTTGCTTCATAATCACGTTGTCCAAAAATAGTGATTCCATATCGCAACCGGATACTTTCCGCAACAAGGGCAAACAAAACAACAGCTGCAACGATTTGGTTCAACTCCATGCTAACTTTAGCGGCCACATCTTCTCCAAGGCCAAAGTAGAGGAGTGGTATCCCAGCCATGCTTACATGGATCACCCTACGGAGAATATGACCCTTCATTCCCCCAACCGAGGTATCAACTGGATTTGTTAGTTCAACTTGATCGCTCATCATTGTCCCCTAACAGGATAGTCAATGCGTTCTCAATATCAATTGTCCCCTTTGTGAGAAGGTCAAGACATTCATTGTAAGATGGATGGGTTACGAGCCGGCGTTCATGGCTTGCGAGCAACCGCTCCCTCATTCGTGCCCGAGTGGCACGCCCAGATGCTTCAAGTTGAAGCAAGAGGTCTGAGGCCGCATCAATTCCGATTCCATGAAGGCCCGATGTCAGTAAGACAGGCGGGGCTTCACGCTGTCCTAGATTGAAGGACTCTTGGAGTTCAGATGCATGCTTTTGCGCCCCATCAAGGTCCGCTTTATTGACGAGCACAGCGTCTGCCAATTCGAGTAAGCCAGCTTTTTCGGCTTGAATTCCATCTCCTCTGGCTGGCCCTTCTACCACGATGATGCGGTCCGCTACTGCCGCACATCTCAATTCGGACTGCCCCGAACCTACCGTCTCAATGAGTACTCTATTCCAGCCACAAGCATGGAGAAACGAAGCCATATCTTCAACGATCAAAGGTACGCTACCTGATGCTGCTCTCGTTGCGATTGACCGAACATACACGAGGTCTTTGATTTCCGGGTCGTCTACTGAAGTCATTCGTACTCGGTCACCAAGTAATGCACCTCCAGTTCGGGGTGAACTCGGGTCAACTGCTAACAAGGCGAGTTGATGTCCCTGTTTTGCCCATTGGGTCATCAATGCGTCGACCAGTACAGATTTCCCAACCCCTGGAGCTCCGGTAATGGCCATTGTATTCCATGTTGATTTGTCGGTTTTTATCACTGAGGTTATTCCAGCGTCATCAAGAGTAAATGTGCCGTTTTCAATGGCAGATAAGACACGGGCAAGGGCTCGGCGTTCGCCGTTGAGCGCACGAGCAACTTCATCTTGCATGTGAGGTCACCTCATGCCTTGGATTCCCAATGCCAGTCGTTTCCTTGGCCTACTCCAGCATCGTTCATGCCGTTCGCATGTTGTATGAATTCAAGGATTTCAGAAGTTGGCGTACCGGGTCCAAAAATTGCTTTGATGCCTGCGCTGAAAAGTTCTGGTCGGTCTTCATGAGGAATGATTCCTCCACCAAAGACGATAACATCCTCAAGGCCTTCATTCACCAACAATTCGCACACTTTTGGAAAGAGATGGCTATGGGCTCCGGAAAGAGATGAAAGCCCTAAAAATCGAGCATCTTCATCACGCACGGTCTCGACAATTTGTTGTGCGGTCCGACGAAGCCCAGTGTAAATCACTTCGTGGCCAGCATCACGAAGGGTACGGGCGACAACCTTGGCTCCGCGGTCATGACCGTCCAAGCCAGGTTTGGCGACAACAATGCGTAGCGGTTGGGCCATGAACTGAGGAACAGGCGCCTCCCTATCAACACACCCCTTGGAGGGAACTTGAATCCGGGCTCAACCGCCGTTTTCACGGATTTACAAGAGCAACGCATAAGGGCGGCGTTTTCATCCATCCGAAGGGGGAAGTCCATGTCAAGTACAGAAGACCGTCTAAAAGACCTCAGAAATCGGAAGTCTCGCAGTGAGGCCGGAGGAGGTCAAGCGCGAGTCGAAGCCCAACACAATCGCGGAAAAATGACTGCTCGTGAGCGTCTTGAAATGCTTCTTGATGATGGAAGTTTTCAAGAAATCGATGCGTTGGTTGAACATCGGTGTCGTGATTTCAACATGGATAAGAACGTGATTCCAGGAGATGGAGTCGTTACCGGACACGGTACAATTAACGGTAGAGAAGTATTTGCTTTCGCTCAGGACTTTACTGTTTACGGAGGTTCCCTGGGTGAAATGCACGGGCTGAAAATCTGCAAAGTCCTTGATATGGCGCTCAAAACAGGACGACCGGTTATCGGAATGAACGATTCTGGCGGGGCGCGAATTCAAGAAGGGGTTGCTTCGCTTGGTTCGTATGCGGAAATTTTCTTCAGAAATGTTAGAGCATCCGGTGTGGTCCCACAGATCTCTGTAATCATGGGTCCGTGTGCAGGTGGTGCAGTGTATTCTCCAGCCATTACCGACTTTGTCATTATGGTTGACCAAACCGCTCACATGTTTATCACCGGGCCGGAAGTCATCAAAACAGTCACCAACGAAGTCGTGTCCTTTGAGGATCTCGGGGGCGCTTCCACCCACGGTTCAAAATCAGGCGTGTCTCACTTCACTGCCTCCGACGATGAAGATGCCATTGCCATGGCTCGGGACTTGTGTGACCTGCTGCCTCAAAATAACCTTGAGCGCCCGCCGATGAAGAAAACCAACGACTCAAGAGACCGTTTGTGCGATGCTCTCGACAGTATCATTCCCGAAGATTCTTCGAAACCCTACAATGTCGTTGATGTGATTACTGAAGTCCTCGACGACGGCGGATTCATGGAAGTTCAATCCGAATGGGCGCGGAACATCGTCATTGGATTTGGTCACCTGGACGGCAATACGGTTGGTATCGTTGCTAATCAGCCGCAAGTTTTGGCAGGATGTCTTGACATTGATGCGAGTGATAAAGCCGCTAGGTTTGTACGGTTCTGTGATGCATTTAACATTCCTATCCTCACCTTTGAGGACGTTCCAGGGTTCTTGCCGGGGACCAATCAAGAATGGGGTGGGATCATCCGTCACGGAGCAAAACTTCTCTATGCTTTTGCAGAAGCCACTGTTCCAAAATTGACGGTCATCCTCCGCAAAGCCTATGGCGGTGCATACGATGTTATGTCAAGCAAACATATTCGGGGAGACTACAACGTGGCTTGGCCCAGTGCAGAGTTGGCAGTGATGGGTGCTGATGGTGCTGTTGAAATTATCCACCGTCGCCGTATTGCTCATGCACGAAATCCCGAGCAAGAGCGAGAACGCTTGACTGAAGATTTCAAAGATACCTTTGCTAATCCATACAAGGCAGCAGCACTTGGTTACCTGGATGACGTCATTGAACCGAACCAAACACGTCAACGCCTATGCAGAGCACTTGCTATGCTCAAGGATAAAGAAGAACTTCGTCCTGCTCGTAAGCACGGAAATATTCCTTTGTGAGGTGAACGAATGGCTGGAAAGGATGACGAATTAAGAATGGCAGCCATCGCTGCCGTCCTTGCAGCTACTCGCCAACAAGGCGAAGACCCGGCTGAAGTAGCCCGCCGTCCAGGCAAGGCTTGGTCACAAGATCACCGACGAATGGTCACTGGTCGTTCTTCGCTTATGCATGCACGAAGTCAACGCTCACCATGGAGGTAATCACATGTCAGAATCACGAAAAGTCATTGTCAACGGAACAGAATATGTAGTTGAACTCGAGGGTGAGGGCACGTCTTGGAAGGCAACAGTGGAGGGTAAAACTTACGATATCGAAATGCCCGATGCCCCCCCTGCTCCCAAACAACGCCGTTCCGGCGGAGGAAAGAAGAAGAAGTCAGGGACAGTTTCTGCCAACATACCAGGTAAAGTGGTTACCGTAGAAGTTTCTGTAGGCGACGAAGTCACAGAAGGACAAGTTATTCTCATTCTTGAAGCCATGAAAATGCAAAATGAAATTCAAGCCCCAGTCACAGGAACAGTCATTTCGGTTCATTGTGAAGAAGGAGAGGCTATTGAGGCAAATGTGCCTCTCGTTGTGATTGAGCCTGTCCCTGAGCCCGAAACAGAAGAATGATTCTTTTCGCTGGAACGAGGCAAGAGTTAATCAAGCATAGAAGGGGTGTCTTAGTTATGCCCAACAAACCCGTGTGTGATTTACCTGGATGCGGAGAAGAGGGGACGGTAGTTTCTCGGCTTTCGCCTGAAGGTTATCTCGTTGCAACGGGAAAGAAGGCGTACTCATTTCGTGAAGCCTACAGACGATTCCATTACTGTTCAGGGCATCATGATGAACTAATGGGAGGCGTTTGGTCTCGCGTTCGCAAGCCCGATGACAAAAAGGACGGCCATGTTGCTCCAACAGCAATTTGAGGACCTTGTCGTAGTAGTGCTGATATACTGCGCAGTTTTGGTCAAAACATGAGCGAGCCTTCTCAATCCCAATCATCTCCCACTGGAGCCAGTCTACTTTCCTTGATGCTCATTTTTGGAATGTTGATGGGAGTTGTGGCCCCATCTGCTCAAGCCGTTGGTCCGAACCAAAATGACCTGAACTCCAGCGGTGACCTGCCGGATAATACTTCGGTCAGTGTCACCAACTACATTTTCTCCAGTACATTCAGTGGTAGCGGAGAATTGGATATTGGCGATGATAATGACTACTTGCGGGTTGCTTTGACTTCTACACAAGGCCTCTATGCGTCACTTTCCTTCCCAGCAACCACCACTTATGCCAACGGCACAACGGTGTCAAATGATTTCGACCTGGTCTTTTACGATGCGAACCAAACTTACATGGATGATTCTTTTATGAATAATCCCGAAACTCTCACTACCAACACCACCATCCCTCATGGAGGGATGGTCTACATCCAAATTGCGCGATATGCTGGAACTGGGACATGGAGCCTCTCTCTCTCCAAATTTACTGTTTCCACCAGTACCGGCGGCGGAGGCGGCGCCTCAGTGACGAACTGTACAGGAAATGCGAGCACGAACCCTGACATCCTAGAACCAAACGACACCACCGCCACAGCAACTTCTGCTTCCATGCTCCCCTTGTACTGCACCGGTCTTTCCATCGATTCAACAGCAGATGAAGATTATTTTGAAATTGACATGATTTCCGGCATTACATATTACGTCAACTTAACCTTCACTCATGCTAATGGGGATATTGATGGTGATTGGACGGATGCCAGTGGCTCATCTCTCTCGCTTGCTGGGTTTGGGTCTCTCGGATCTGGTTCTGATAACGAAGCAGCATCATTCACTGCTACCAGCAACTTCACTTCTTATCTCAAAATATACTTGTATCCCTTCGGCACTGGGACGGCAAATGTCTACGACATTGAACTTTCAACAGACCAACCCGGTGGCGGGCAAAGTTTCGAATCTGTTGATGTCACACTCATGAACACCACGAATGGTATGCTTTCTTTTTCCGGCCTCACTGCCAATATCACTTATAATTACAATTTCTCTGTTGGGCAGATGCTCCTTGACGATACCGAAAGCTGGGGCAATTCAACCACCGGTTCGTTTAACGCAACCAATACAACTCACAGCCTAAATTTCACCTACTCAGCACAGATGATTGAATCGCTTTTGATGGTTTCTTCTAGCCTTTTTGACGCTTCCAATTCTTCTCTTGATAGCGACACTGCAGAACTTTATATCGAAATGCTTCAGATTCAAGCCACCTCTTCTACAACAGGGGATATTGAACTGACCAATCTCACGATTGGGACCGATTATGAAGTAGGGTGGTACGTGATTGATTTCGTAGAGTGGGAAAGCAACTTCACAAACTCAAATGATGTCAATGCAGCCATTAATGCTTCAATGATCGACAGTGATACCTGGTATCTTACACCGTCGATGACCTCAATGAGTTACCAGATTAACTGGGCCGGTCCAACAACGATGAACGACCATCTTTTCCTGGCATTCATCTCACTGAATGGCTCGGCCATCAACCTTAGTGACAACACGAATATATCCGGTCTTCACTTTGAGGATTTCATTCCTCAACTGCCTGCTCTTGTCATTAATTCTTACTCGGCCAGTTCAACGTCTTCAACGAACAATGTCCGAGCCCAAGGTATGGATTTAGTGACGGGTGACAGTTACAAGTATCAATATCGTGTTGAGGATTCTGGAGGGGCAAACCTTGCAGTTTCAACTATGACTACGGTGACTGCGACTGCACAAAACATGTCCCTCCCTTACTTCAATTACACAACTCCGTCATCTTCTGGAATCTATTGTGTCTTCGCCGACCTCTATTCGTCTGCGAACGTCCAACTCATTGGAGATTCTGATTGTTTCACACTTACCTTAGATGATGATAACGACGGCGTTGCAAATGAACTGGATTTGTGTGCTAACACGACTGCAGGAGCAACCGTGGATCTCAATGGCTGTGCGTTGAATCAGAAGGACAGTGACGGAGATGGATACAACGACAGCATCGATGATTTCCCCTATGACTCTACTCAATATTCAGATATGGACGGGGACGGCTATGGTGATAATCCAAATGGAAATGCATCGGATGCATTCCCCTCAGACGGTTCACAGTGGAACGATGCAGATGGGGATGGCTACGGTGACAGTCCAACCGGAACAACTCCCGATGCTTTCCCAACAGACCCGACACAATGGTCTGATGCAGATGGAGATGGTTACGGAGATAATGCAAGTGGTAACAATCCCGATGAATGGCCTGCGGATTCAACACAATGGGAAGACATGGACGGAGACGGCTACGGTGACAATCCATCCGGAACCAACGGAGACGCCTTCCCGAATGATTCCTCTCAATGGTCGGACGCAGACGGTGACGGCTATGGAGACAACCCTGCCGGTACAACACCCGACGCTTTCCCTTCAGACAACACCCAATGGGAAGATGCAGACGGTGATGGTTTCGGGGATAATCCGAGCGGGACAAACGGAGACCAGTTCCCTACAGATGCCACACAATGGTTTGATGAAGACGGTGATGGATATGGTGACAACCAAGCGGGAACCGATCCCGATGCGTTCCCTACCGACTCAACCCAATGGAGCGATGTTGATGGTGACGGCTATGGTGATAACGCAGCCGGACTGAACGGTGACGCTTTCCCTAACGAACCGAGCCAACATGCCGACCAAGATAACGACGGCTTTGGCGACAATCCAAACGGACTGAACGGTGACCAATGCCTTGGTACGCCTCCAGGACAAGCTGTGGATTCAAACGGATGCGCCGCTTCTCAACTCGATGCCGACTTGGACGGAGTTGACGACGCTGCTGATGCGTGCCCAGATACACCAGCCGGAGAGCAGGTAGACAATGTCGGCTGTTCCTCCAGTCAAGAAGACAGTGACAATGACATGGTGATGAATGCGTTTGATGCTTGTCCAAACACTCCACTCGGCTTCCAAGTTGACGCAGCGGGCTGTGCACTCAGCCAACTTGATACAGATTCCGATGAGATCACAGACGACCGAGATGATTGCCCTACGACAACCGCAGGTCTACCTGTTAACGGTGTTGGGTGTGCCGCAAACGAGCGTGATACAGATGGAGACAATGTCTACGATGCCAGCGACATTTGTGATTCCACTCCTTTGAATGAAATTGCTGATGCTCAAGGATGCGCTCCTTCACAAAAGGATTCGGACGGCGATGATGTATACGACGACGTTGATAATTGCCCCGGGACAGGGAATGATTTGACCGTGGATATGCTCGGTTGTGCTACCAATCAATTGGATGCAGATAATGACGGTATTTCAGATGCAAGCGATTCTTGCCCTGTGACTCCTGTTGGTGAGCAACCCGATTCAGAAGGCTGTTCTGCCTCACAGAAGGACGAAGACCTTGATGATATCATGAATAACATGGACCTCTGTCCTGACACTCCAGTGACCCAACCTGTTGACCTCGACGGATGTGCTGACCAACAAAAGGATGATGATAATGATGGAATCAAGAATCATCTTGACAATTGTCCAAACACACCGGTAGGTGAACTGATTGACGCGAGTGGTTGCGCACTGTTGCAGTTGGACTCGGATGGAGATGGAGTTAGCGACGCAGAAGACGCCTTCAAGTATGATTCAAATTTGTCAGTCGACACCGATGGTGATGGAGTTGCTGACAGTTTGGATGCGTACCCTGAGGATGGAACTCGGTCGGCCATAGAGGCTGTAGAATCTGGAAACGGAATGCTCTATGCAATCATCACGCTACTGGTTCTTGCTCTCCTCGGCGGAGGAGGATTTGTGTTCATGCGAAAGCCGGATGATGCTTCAGATATGTTTGAATCCAATCAGACTACAGATTCTGCTTCAGAACAGTTTGCAGCTCAAGAAGAAAAGTCACTCCCTTCAATTCATTCCACACCTGAGCAATGGGAGGAAAACGGTGTACACTGGTCCCGTGATGGGGAAGGAAATCTTTCCTACTTCGATGCAACCTCACAAGAATGGCTTCCTTACGAATCTTGAGGGGTCAAGGTGGGAGTTCCAAAAGAAGATGTTGTTGATGCAGCAGGTTCGGACGAACTCTACCTTGGATTTGTTTGGAATGGTTTTCGGCAATGGTTGACCTTGATTTCTTTTGTTAGTTTGGTTGTTATCAATCGTTTTGAGACTCCATTTGGAGGAATTAGTTTTCAAATTTCAATGTTCTTCATACTCCTCGTTATCGTTCTTAGTACGGGAAAAACATTTCATTTTGACACCAAAACAGATATCTTTCGTTATCATCAAACGTTTATGCTTCTGTCGTTATCATGGATTGAAGCTGGTCGGGTATCACACATGCGTGTTGCCAGATTCATCACAAAGGAAACCTATACCGAAGATGGTCGTAAAATGACTCACGAAGAACTTCACCTTCTGTTCAGTGAGGGAGAACCGTTCCATTTTGTGTCAATTTTAGGCCGATCTCATCTTGAACGAATTAAATCCAAAATCAATCGTTTCCTCTTTGTAAACCGTGTTCATGGTCTTGATTTAGAAACCGTCGATATGGCCGATGAACCATCAACTAACAACGAGGTCGATGTGAACAAGCAACCGTCACTTGGAGAGACTAAACCGGATGAAACCTCAGCGTTTTGGTGAAGATTCTAAGATTAACCAACGCAGGGGACAACTCTAAATCATCGTGAAACGGCCTTAGAATGCTGGTGCAAATGTCCGATGATGAATTCGCTGAATTTGAAGGTTTATGGCCCAAAATGCCAACAGAAGAAACCCCATCGGAACAGCCAGTCATTTCAGATACTTCGGCAAAAAGTAACCTCATGCCTGTTCTCGCAGTGGCAGGGCTGTTGTTGGTAACCATCACTTTGGGTGGTATCTATAGCCTGATTAGCGGGAGTGACATTAACCAAGACGATGTTGACGAAGACGGCATTTCTAATATCATGGATTCCTGTTACGATGGAGAACGAGATTGGACATCATCTCTTGATACCGATCATGATGGTGACGGTTGCCGCGATGCCTCAGAGGATGAAGATGATGATGATGATGGACTTCCAGATGTGAGTGATCATTGTGCTACAGGCGAACTTGACTGGCTACGTAATTTCAACACGGACCGTGATGTAGACGGTTGCCGAGATGCTTCTGAGGATGATGACGACGACAATGATGGTGTGAATGACCTCATGGACCTTTACCCGCTTGACCCGACCGAATGGGCAGATTCCGACGGTGATGGGACAGGGGATAATGCGGACCCATTTCCCAATGACGCTCTTGAATGGCAGGATTCCGACGGCGACGGGCACGGCGATAATTCTGACCTCTTTCCTACAAATCCACTTGAATGGGTTGATTTTGACCAAGACGGGCTAGGGGACAATACAGACCAAGACGATGATAACGATGGAGTTCTTGACACCTACGACATCAATGATTCTCGGGATTCTGCGATTTACATCCGTCTTGAACGGTTCAGCTTGTTGGATAATGTTGACCTCTTTGACAGCGTAGGAGAAATTTATTTTTGTACGAGCGTGAACAATATTTCTATCGGGTGTATGCCATCGTATATGTCCAATTATGTTGAGGTTGAGACTGGCACAGAAGTGCTTCTCAATGAAAATTATCACATCGACCTTGAAGAAAACTTGAGGTATCATTTTATTGAAATTACAGCCCATGACTCAGATGCCTTTTCTGATGATGTATTGGATCTCAATCCTCTTCCAAATGTTGAGGCAATCGAATTTACCTTTGACAGTTTGACAATGTTTGAAAATTTGAGTCTGCTGGGTAATGGCTCAGCTGATGGTGAGAAAGACGACGGTGTTTTGCAATTCTCAATTCAGCCCTTTGACAACCTGGTGAGCAACGTCCGAGATTACTACTGGGACTTTGATGGCGCTTACTACAGTCTTTCATGGGTGCTCAATTACAGTACTTATGCATCGTATAGAACGATGAATCACGCCATTGATTGGTCCAATGCTGTGACCTACGATGACATCATCCCTCAGTATGCAGCCTTTTCTACTCCCAACGAACCAGCAATCGGGGAACTGGCGTTAGAATTGCAATCCATGGCTCAAGAAAACGGGTATACCTCAAACAATGATGTTGCCCGATTTATACAGGCATTTGTGGGAGATATTCCTTATCTTTATGATTTGGACAGTTCTCAAGAACAAACAGAATACCCAAAATATCCAATTGAAATGTTGTGGGAAGAGGGAGGAGATTGTGAGGATGCAAGTGCGCTATACATCAGTTTAGTCGAACATCTTGGCTATGATGCTGCTCTTATGCTTGGAGATGTCAAATCAAACGCCGACGAAGAATGGGGAGGTCATGCTTGGGTTGTCATCGCCATGGAGAATTATTCAGGAGATGGGTACATGGGTGAAGGTGACAAATCCAATGTTATGTATTATTTCGTAGAAACTACAGGTCACTATGATGGTTCATCCGATATCGGAATCAATCCTTGGTACGATATGATGGACGAAGTATTCTACGACGTTGAGTAGGTCGTATCACGTAAGCACTTCAAGCAAACGATCTTGCTCTACAGCCATTCTTAGTTCCATGGCAATGCGGCGTCCGCTCGACATTGGTTTTCTCCATGTTGCATTCCCATAGGGGTGGCCTACGCTAACGTGAACGTTGGTACCGCCACCCAGACGAGGCGCAACATCGTAGATGTAGTAATTCATGTCCTTGTCAATACAGGTTTGAAGGCAAAACGGACCAACAATTCCTGGGTCGTAATGTTCTTTGCTTGCTTCGATGAATTTTTCTCCCAGTTCAAAGGCCTTCTCAAGGAGTGATTCTCGGATTGTAGCAGTGTTATGTCCAACCACTGTCATCTCTGGGATTTGTTGGTGAAGAGGCATGGTCATCTGTTGTGGTGCAGGGAGCCTGACATGTCCGTCAAGAGATGATTCGAAGCGCCAATCCACGCCCAAGAGTTCCAACCGTTCTCCTTTCTCAGCAAGAGGGCTATAGAAGAAGTTCAAGTTGAATACAGGCCCAATGACATACCGTTCAATTCGTGCACCGTCGAGGGACTCTTGGTCAATGACTCCTTCAGCAAGGAGTGCTGCTGATTTTTCTTGGTATTCTTTGTACGATGCACAAGTGAAGAATCCTCGTTCAAGCTTCTTCTGTGCGTGGTGAAGTTTGACGATGACCAGGCAATCAATGTCTTCCGGTGAAGGTATGGCTTCAGGGTATGGGAGTCCTGCCTTCTCTAAAATCCAGTAATAATCTTGTTCTTCAGTCCGCTCTTCCATTCGTAGCATGTTTCTTGAACCAAACATTGGGACTCTGAAATCATCTTCAATATCTGAGATTTTTGAATATGATGTGAACGATCGGTTAGGGATGTAAATGACGTTCCTTTTCCTCATCTCTGCTTGCATGCTGGGTTTCATAACGTCATTGAATTCGTTAAGGACAATGGCCTTGTCAACCATTCCTCTAACAACACGTCCTGATGAACTGCGGTGAGTTTTGAAGTAGTTTGCATAGGTTTTGTGTCGTCCTTCTTTGCAGTAGGCAACTGTCGGAAAGCCCTCTTCAATAGCCCCGTCACAGATGTCCAATGCAGAATGAGAGGCTGTCATACCGATCCGCAATTTTAGACGGTCATACTCTTCTACAATGCCAGCAATTTCGTCGTTCTGAATCATCAGGCTCACCTTGCTAAACTGATTGCTGTTAACGGGGGTCTTTGAGGTGTTCCCCATTTCATTCTTCAATCAAATCGCTGAAGTTGCATCAATTCTTCTGTTGAAAGTGTTTCACCAGAGAGCAACTTTGCCATCAAATCTTGAGTTTCATTGCTTGCAGTGGGGCGTTGGCCTTGTCCAGCACTTGCTCCTCGCATGGCTCGCAATATATCTTGAATTGAGTGGAGGCATCGGAGTGAGACAATGTACAAACTGTGTTCCTTGTCCGCCTCTTTCTTTGAAGTTCGCAGTCGTCGGTGAGCGGCTTCTGCTTTCTCTCGTTGGCGGTCAACTTCGGAGTTCCACTCGATCATCAAATCGTGAGCGCTCTGAGCAGCCTCTGCCGCTTCCTTAACAGCATTGTGAGCAGTATCCTGCTTGGTCATGGCCTCTCGTAGCGCTTCGTTTCCTTCAGTCTCGCCGCTTGCGGTCTGGGAGTCCTTTAGTTTACGACGCTTGGAGCTCAGTTCCTTCATTTTCTTGAAGTACTTCGTTTCGTTTTTGCCTTGGTGTTTTCCTTGTTCGAATTCACGCTCAAGTCGTTCCATGGTTCGAGTCAACGATTGAACAGTATCTGGGCGAATAGGTCGTCCACGCTTGTCCAATTGCGGGGGTGCTTCAGGTTGTGTACCCCGGATTGCGTCCTTCGCATCTCGGACCATCTGATTTGCATCTTCGCGCTCCTTTTTCTTGTCACGAACTCGCTCGTTCATGTTGTCTCTTAGTTCGCGTTGTTCACGTACTTGGACAATGAGTTCACGAACCTCGTTGTTAAGTTCGTTACGGGTTGAGGTAAATTCCTTGGTTTTCTCGTTCCAATCGTCTCGAATTTCGCGGTGATGCGTGGCCTTTTCGTCAACCATTTTTCGTCGCTCGTTCAGAAGATCTTTGAGTTCTGCCATTGTTCATCTCACCTGGTCGCAGAAGATTCCCATCTTCCCGCATCCACGGGGACTTTGCTCCCCCATTTAACCCTTCACGGACTGAATGACGCAGATGGGTTACTGACTAGGCCAAGTTATGCAGCGATTCATGGCATGTTTCTGCTGTTTGACGGACCTCACCGAGATTGGTTGAAGGTCCGCAGTGTACCGCAAGGTGGAGGCGTTCGCCACGGTGGAGGATGACCGAACCATGTTCCATGATGAATGTTAGGCGGTTTGATTTTGGAGAGGCATCCAATGCTGAAATCCAGCGGGACATTTGTCCGTCTTCATTTGTGGTGTCATCATTTGAACGATAAATGACAAAGCCATCGTTTTCAAACAGTGTGACGCTTTTTACTCCTGCAGTATCCACAAGCGGCATCATCGTTCGCTGGAGCATGATTAACCCAACAACCGCGAAGGCGAATAAGACTTTCACTCATCAATGTAGCGAAGAAGAGGCCCTCGCATCATGTATCCCATGCCGGATTGGTAGTATCCCTCAAGATGCTTACGAACGGTCATGCCGCGTCGTTCATAAAAACGCTGAGCACCTAGATTACTCGCTTTGACTTCCAATTGAACTTGCTTGTATCCCGCTCTGAGTGCCGCATCAACGAATCGGTTCCAGGCTTCAGTACCCAACCCTCTTTTTTGCTGTTCAGAATGGATGACAAATGCAGCAACCCTGACGATATCATCCATGAAAGGGGTTGCCCATAACAACCCGACAATGTGGCTCTCACCATTGGATGTTGTATCGGTGAGAATCAAATTCCCTTCCCAGTTAGGTATGGGTAAATGGCGCACAGTGGTATCGGAATAGCGTTCTCCAGTCTCGTTCAAAAAAAGAGTAAGAACCTGTTGACATGCAGCACTACTCATGTTTTTAGGCTCAATACCTTGGTTCCAAACAGGGGGCGGCACGGCTCTCATTCCTTCTTTGAGTTCTGCTTTCCTTGGCCCCTTTTACCTCTACGAACTTGATAATTCGAAGACTTATTCTTTCTTCGCTTGTTCCTTTGTTGAGAGGCCGTGTCGTCCTTGGAAGTGCCCATATTGAGAACTCCCCCGTGCTGGAGCAACGTGCTCAGGTCATCCATTGAAAGTGCCTCGCCAGAATTCATTTTTTTCTTGACTTCGCTGGGTTTTGGACCTCGATTTTGACGTTTCTCGCCCTTGTCCTTTCGGCGGGTTTTCTTACTTCCATTTTTAATCCGTATCCAGGACTCAAGCCGCCCTTTTTCTCGTCGAAGGGACTTTGTATTCTTGCGGTTTGAGCGAATCTTTCGTTTGACTTTCTTCTCAGATTTGTTGAGGTGTTTTATGTTGCCGTGGAGGGGTTTCTTGATGTAGTGAATTTCCCTATTCAGTCGGTCAACTTCTTTTCCAATCGGATACATCTCTTGAAGTTCAAAGAAGAGTGAAGCCAATTCTTGTTCCCGCTCAAGAAGTGGAATGTTCATAACGTCCAACTGCTCTGTAATCCGGCCAAATGTTTGCCGAAGTGTTTCAGAAATTTTTGGAGATGAGATGACGATCTTACTGACCAGTTCATCTCGCTTCAAAATCAGTTCGTCAAGTTGGGATTTGGATTCGCTGATTTCCGTAGATACCAGTTCATCATCTTCGATTGCCCCCTCAGGCGGCGTATCCCGCTTTCCTAATGCAAATTGGATGGCTTGGCCTATGGAGCGGCGTTGAGAACTCAACCTTACTCCATCTTCCTCTGACCTTGTGAGTTGGTCAATGGTTTCTTGATGGAGAGCGTTAATCCTATCCATCGGTAAGTTTCGTAAATCCTCAAAGAGGTCAAATTGCTGAATCTCAGTAGTCGCTTCTTTTTTGCTGAGTTCAGCCCAAGGGGCGCCATTGAGCATGCCGACCCATGCCTTGAGCACTTCTTCTCGGATGGTTAGGTAGCCCGATGGCCTCAGCACTCGGCTCAGGTCATGATTAAGCGAAAACGGGTCCTCTATTGGCATGCTATGCTCTCCGAGCCTACGGTCAAGGTGGTCCGGTACCAATGTCCATGCATCAGGTTCCCCTTCTTCCCAACTTTTTTCGATTCGGGGAACGGTGCCTCCATTTCGGATTGAAACGACATCATGCTCAAACGGCCAATCAAATACCATACGCTTGATAAACGAAACAAAGCAGGATGCATGGTCCAAGGTTGGCTCCCAAGGCGATGGAGGTTCAGAGTGAAACCCTACGTTGTAATCATCATCGAGCTTGAGGATATTTGGAATAGCATCGTTCTGCAGATTTGGGAGTTTAATATGCGGGTCAGTCTGCATGCTTCCAATGGCAAGAAGAGTCCACGCATACGATGATAGTGTGCCCATGAATGCTTGATTAATCGCTCTTGAGGATGCCCAGTACTTTATGGAAAGCACACCGTTCCTCACCATGGGATGTGTGTCGGCATAAGCACGAATAAGTTCAGTATTGTACAATGCAAGTTCATTGTTGACAGAGATATCAATAGGAAGTCCAGTTTCTGGGTCTTTGAATTTAATGATCGGCACTTTCGCTCGACCAATCACTTCGATTTCAGTCATTTCTAAACTGCTCAAGATGTTTCGAACTTTATTCAATATTTTACGAGGTGACGGAGCATCAACGACCAAGCATAAGTCCAAATCTCCGACGCCTAATGACGTACGTGACTGTGTTGATCCAAAGGCATGAAGTTGACTTCCGTTGAGTTTTCTCTCAATATTCCGCTTCAGATGTTGATAGATTCGGTCCCTGGCCTTTGTCTCTTGTTGACTCATCCGAGAGGTGCTTATGGAGGCCTTTATCTCATCAGATAGCCCTTTCAAGTAGTCTTGGTCAATGGAATTGATGTCTCCAAGTTCCAGTGTTCCCAGTTGGTGTGAATGCAACAAAGGCCACTGTTTCTGCTGTGCGGCAGAAAATCCAGTATGAGGGCAAATCTCACGACTCATGTTGAGCCCCTCCGTTTGTCTTCTTTTGTCGTGCAAGAGCATAACTGGACGCTCCTCCTTCTTTCACTCGTCGGGCATCACTGAGCAAATGGTCAAATCCCTGTTCCAGGACTAATTCCCAATACTCTATGGAGCGTTGACAGTCGTTCAACGCCATGGTGAGTCGCTTGGTTCGTGAGTCACTTCTTCGTCGGAACAACTCATTCTCAAGGTATTCATGTTCTGACTTTTCGGCATTTTCAATGAACTGTTCACGTTGAGCGAGAAGTTCTTGATACTCGGAAGTACCCTCGTCAAGGGACTTGAGTTGGTTTGAGAAGGCTTCAAGCTCAGATTTTTGGAGGTCCCTTCGTTGTTTTGCATCTCGGGCTAATGCTTCAGCAGTTTCCTTCTCATCTTTGCGTGCGTTGAGTTGCTTTGGAATCATTTCGGCAAGCCTTTCCCTTCGGTGAAGGATGGCCCGAATCAACACTTCGGGCGCGACTTCCAGCAAACGCTCGTCCTGCATTGAATGTGGGGGGTCGTTCAATGTTGAATAAAGATGCCCTCACAACATCTTTCGGCGTGAAGGTGAAGAACCCCTTCAAACAACCACCACCATGGCCGGGGGCGATGTGGCAGTGAAGAGGCGAGTTCCCCTCCTCATCGTTGCACTCTTTCTTGTCTCCCTTACCCCATCAGCACACGCCGTTGCCGGGGCAGGTGTCATGGACGTCAACAGTTTTGGGCTAACGGATTTCGAAACATTTTCATCTGCAAATCACTCGTTCACAGTAGAGGTTCACGAAACTGATGGAGGTCCTTCCGAGGTAGACCTCAACGTAACAGTGACTACATTAGAGGGAGTTATTCTTCAAACCCTTCCAAGTCAAAGCCTGAGTCTTACCTCCTTCGAGCAGCAGAATGTGACAGTATTTTTGACTTCAATGGAATTTGGCTACAGTTTGGTCCACGTTGAATTAAGTGGAGAGATTGGGGTGGAAACAGGTACGCAATCCGTAAATCTAACTCGCACCGTCCAGCGGCTAAGACCTCTTTCAGTTGGTCTAGGTGCCCCTGGAAGTTTGCTTTCTCAAGGTGTTGATTCCTTAGGCATCCCAACGGGGAACCTCTCAGTCCACGATGGGGATTTTATTCAACTCCAATTGCCGGTCATCAACCAAGGCGATGTGAATTGGTCTGGCTCGGTTGAGGTTCACATTGAAAATGGTGGGCAAAATGAATCTGTTCTCATTCAGGGCATGACTGTGGAAGCCATGTCTTCGTCATATGCTACCGCAAACTCATCGCTAAGAATGGTCGAGGGTGCTATGAGTTGGTCATTCTCTCTGAACGGGACGTTGGGTGAACCTCAGGAATCTCACATTCAAAACGGTAGCATGATGATTCTACCGCCACCTCTTCCAATCCTTACAACATCTCTTTCTTCAAACGCTGGGGAAATTAATGCTGGCGAGGACTTGATCTTCGAGTTCAATGTTACCAACTCAGGGGATGTAGATTTTGCTGGAAACATACAGTGCAGTTCCCCGAGTCAAATCCTGCTGAATACCTCATCGGCAGTCCCATCGGGCACGTCCCTTCTTTGGCAGTTTAACATGACTGCAAAGCCGGTTACGATTGAGTGTGTTCTCCAAGACGGTAGGATCTCGGCCTCCTCAACACTTCCCCATGAACTCACCGTGGAAATGGAATCTGCGTCTTTTGCTTCGGCGGGTTCCACAACACCATCTCTAACAGGGGGTCCTTGGCATCAAGGGGATGCACTACGTGCGAACATGCTTATTCGAAACGTAGGTGACCTTGAAGGTAGAGTGCGAATGGTTTTGATCGACCAGAATGCTGTGGCGGGAACTCAACCATCTGCTGGCGAATGGGTTGTTTTAGATTCTGGAGAGGCCGGTGAAGTTTCATCGAGTTTCCCCTTCCTTCAATCAGGGGAGCATTCACTGCAATGGTCCTTAGAGAGTGATGATGGTAGCCTAGAGGGCGTTTATGGAGGAGATTTCACCCTGCCAGTTAACGAACAGCAATCCATTGGACTGGGCATTGACGACATCACTTGGACACAAGAATCCGGAGTAAGTTTCGAAATTAGCTTCGATTTGGATGAGGGTAAACCCCGTGATGTGCAGGTCCAGTTAGGATATGAAACTGCTGAGGCTACAGTGTATCTCTACGAATACACTCGTACGTTGGAACAAGGAACGCACACTGAATCCTTTACATTTGGTCACATTACGGCTGAAAAAATCGTTCTAAAGGTATCTTCAACAGATTGGACAATCGGTCCCGGTGCCCTTTCAACAACGGCATCCTTACCTTCGGAACGAACAAATTTCTGGATTGAGCTTGACCCAATTCCCTCTCCGATCCTCCCAACGCAAGGGGACTCAGCCACAATACGATTGACCCTCTGGCAATCCGGTCCGACCTCTTCAAGTGTTGGGGATGTTATTTTGAAGGACGCGTATGATGAAATTCTCGCCACCGTAACTTCTCCCTCTTGGGGGACATCACAATCATCAGAAATGGAAATTGACTTGGTATGGCCCAAGGGCTCAAATGTGGTCATACATGCCGTTTGGTCTATCGATGGAGAACTTGTTACCGTTCAGGAATCCTTTGTTTCGGGAGACTCTCCTACCGAAGAATCCGATTCTCTACCCTGGGGTGCAGTGGTTTGGGGAATCGTCGCAGGAACAGTGATTGCTCTTGCATTAAGACTACGAATAAACCGTGAAGAATCTCCGACTGAAACGGACACCTCTTCTGCATCAACAAAACCTTCCACGTCCACCAGTTCTCGCAACGATCAAGAAAAGGTGGAAGTCCAATGTCCGAAATGTGACCGCCGGCTTCGTGTCCCATCTGATTATTCTGGCTCAGTTGGGTGCCCAGACTGCTCAAATAAATTTACAGTCAAAGGAAATGTTGAGTCAGAAGTGGAGGAAGAACGCCCTGAACCAACGCCAGCAAAGTCCGTTTCGGAACCTTCCAAGCCACAGGCCCCTAAGGATGGAAAGGTCGAAATTTCATGTCCAGATTGCGCTCAAACACTTCGGATCCCGAGTTCATATGAAGGTTCAGTACGTTGTCCCGCCTGTACCAAAGTTTTCAAAGCAAAGGACCGTAAGTAACAATCACAGGAGGCATGAATATGGTCGGTCATTTTCAAGAGTTTGAGGATGAATACTTGGAAACCATGTATGAGTTTTACGAACATGACCCGCTTCAACGGGTCCGGACAGGAGACCTTGCCTCTCGTCTCGGTGTCGCACCTGCTTCCGCTACTGAAATGATTCAACGACTCGCAGCCCGTGGATATTTGGAATATATTCCTTACAAAGGGGCGAGTTTAACCGAATCTGGACTGGTCCACGGTCAAAAAATGAAACGAAGGCACCGTCTTGCCGAGGTCCTGCTTGAACTCCTTCCATATGAGGGGAATGCTCACGAAACAGCCTGTCGCCTTGAGCATGCGATTGATGACGACCTTGAAGTTGCGCTTTCGCGGTTGATGGGCGGCGTAATGGTTGACCCCAGTGGCCGGCCCATTCCAGTCCCTACTAAAGATATAGAAGAGAGGCTAGCACTCCATTCAACCTCATTATCTCTTGACTTATTAAGAGAAAATCAAACCGGTTTAGTATTGGCTTTTCTGCTTCCTAAAAATATCATTACAGGTTTTGAATCAAATGGTTTCACCGTTGGTTCAACGGTCGTCCGCAACGGTGAGGGTCAATTGATTGTTGATGGGAAACAACTGATGCTCTCGGAAGAATGGTCAAAAGCGATATTTGTTCAGTTATCAATAGAATAGGTGTGAACACTTTAGAGTAGGGATTACTCAACCCAACTCATGGCAGAGGATGGAGAAGACGCTCTTGCCCCGGTCGAAACCGAAGAGGAGCCATCTTCAAAGGGCCGCTTTGGCTTCCGTCCAGCTGAATCAATCATCCACGCTATCGATCGCCAAATCGTAAGTTCAGGATTGCGTCTGATTATGTTCCTACCTGCTTTTGCAACGTTTACATACTTTGCAACATGGGCATTTTCCCAAGAATCGCCATCCTGGTGGGCGGAGAACATTGAGCCAAATCTAGGTATGACCTTTTCAACTGCAATGGCGAGCCTTTCATTTGTCGTCGTTCTTGGTTTTATCCTTGCCGTAGGCTTCCACCGCTATCGTGTTGGGATATCTTTACTTGAATTTCACAAGCAAGTAGATGCTTCAAACAACGAACATCGTTCCGTACAATCACTGCATGGATATGACGGACTACTGTATCAACTTGAAAGTTCGATGTCACATCACACCCGTTCGTTGATTTTTGCAATCTCTTCTGCTGTTATGCTTCTGATGGTGCTTTACTTTGAGAGCGCATCGCTTTATGGAACGCTCTTCCTTCTAGCCTCTACCGCTTTCCTGATACTCTCTGTAGGTCAGCACTTACCGACTCGGTCTACTCCGTTTAACATGGTTGACCGAACTGGTCTTCTTTCTGCATATTCACCTCCAGTACACCCTTCTACATTGAACATGGTATTCAATGACCTTTTGAAGACCCACATGGACCCACTTCTGCGTTCCCAATACGATGACTACATCAAAGAAATTGAAACGGGGTTCAAGGGGAATATCAATTCACATTTTGCCCATGAAAAGTTTCTCATGACCCTCTATCGGCACGCAACGGGCCTGGACAGAAAAACCCTCGAATCCGAACTGAGTGAAATCCTCAACAAAAAGGGAATGGATTTCGTCTTTTCACATCCAGTGTTCACCTTAGAAACATGGCTCGTTCTCATCGGAATTATCTCTCAAACCTGCCCGGCCTTCTTCAGGATGGTAGACCGATTGAAACAGGATCTTGAATCAGGACGCTCCCCGGCTATGAAGGACCTCATTTTTGAAGTGGACATGGAAAACGTCGTCACAGAAAAGGCGAATCTCTTCACTCTATTCCATAATTTGTCCAATGAAACACGAACAGTGGTGTTTCGCATTCAAACCCCGAATTTCCTACCAAAAGATTTGGCGCTGACTTACCGTCTTGAACCTGGTCAGAAGTATTGGTGGTCAAGTGAGGCTTTACCGCTCGCCGCAAAAGGGAACGAAGATGTCTTGGGGAAGATGTCGGGATTGCTCAAAGATAGCACTGTTTCATGGCAAACTCTCATTCCGATTACTCACGGAGACGCTACTGTCTCGGTCCGGTTGGAGGAAACCAATGGTGAATTGTTGCTTGGCCGACAAATCAACGTACGTGTTCGGTCGGAATTCCGTCAATGGTTGCGTACAACAGGCTCATTCGTTGCCTACATCTTTGGTGGATTTGGCCTATTTGCCTCGTTTTTCCTGTTCATCTACAACATCTTTGGCGGTCCGTTTTGACCCCAATGAATTGTTCTATCAATCCATAGACTTGAAATGCACAACCAAGTGGTCAGTGCATGCGCGGGCAGAGAGATGATGGGCAACCCAACCCTGATGCAGAACTTCTTGACCAACTCCAGTCGATGGAGGGCAAGGTCCGCAAGATGCGTGAGAATCGTAATTCTCAACGTGAACAGGGTAAGGCTGTCGCACAAAAGAGGAACGCTGTTCAGGAACAATATCGCGAGCACAAGAAGAAGCTTGATCTGATGAAAGCCGAACTTGATGCAATTCACGCAGAACGCAATCTGCACAAAGCAAAGCGAGATACCATCCAAGCCCAACTCAGAGAATTGATTGGTCAAGCAAAAGGTCGTAGAAATGAGAAAGGAGACAAGAAATCTGCAACTGCAGAATACTCCCAACTCATGAGCGAAATTAACTCCCTTGAAGAAAAATTCCAAACCACTTCCTCCAGCACCAAAAAAGAGAAGGAAACCATGGAGCGAATCAAGCGAATGAAGCGCCGAGTTGGGGAATTGGAACCAGAAGTCGTTAAGTTTGAGATGGTCAGTGTAGACCTTTCAAACCTTGATGAGGCCATCAAGACCTTGAAATCAGAAGCTGACGATGCTCACAAAATGTTTGTTGAAGCATTGAAGCGGGCCGATGCCAAGTGGGCGGAGTACAAAGAAGGCCTTGACCACCGGAATTTCCTCAAAGCTGAAGGCGACCGGCACCACCTTGAGTCAGTAGAGTTCCATGAAAAGGCGAACACCATCCACGCCAAAATTGAGGAACTTATGGTCGATGTCAACAAAGCTCGTGACCAACTCAACCTCGCTGTAGAAGAACGTAAATCTTGGATTTCCGAACACAACAATGCAGTCAAGGCAGAGATGAAGACAGGTGCTGAATCCGATGAAGTCGCAGAAAGCCTCGTTCAATCTTTGTTGAAAGATGGTGAGTTGATGTTTGGCGGTTTGGGTAAGAACGACACTGCATCTTCCTCGACTCGTACTTCTCCCTCTTCAAAGAAGAAGAACATGCGCCGTCTTGGTCCTATACGCCGCCGCTGAGGTGCTCCACAGATGCTTGGAATCATTATGGCCGGTGGCCAAGGTTCACGACTGAGACCTCTCACGCTAACACGACCAAAACCCATGGTTGAAGTCCTTGGGCGACCGGTTATTGATTTCGTTAAAGATGCAATGGTAGATGCAGGGATCAGCGAAATTATTGTTACAACTGGGTACCGTGGAGAGCAACTTGAATCCCATGTGACGTCCTGGAAGGGAGATCATATTGGTTCACTTCAAGCCTCAGTAAATCAAGAAGCAACTCCGATGGGGACTGCTGGGAGCGTTGGGCTTCTTCGTGGCAAAATTGAGGCAACATGTGTTGTTGGTTCTGGAGATTCAGTCGCCTCATTTGACATTAAGCGTCTTCTTCAGCAACATCGTGACAACGGGGCAAAAGTCACAATGGCACTGTGGGAGGTTGACAATCCGTCCGAATTTGGAATCGTAGGTCTCTCAACATCAAAGGAAGGGGATGTTGATGGCTCTTTGAGGTCGGGCTTTATCCGCCGTTTCAAAGAAAAGCCTGCTCCTCATGAAGCATTTAGTAACGTGATTAACGCAGGCCTTTACATCATCGAGCCAGAAGTCATTGACTTGATTCCTGAAGGCGAAAAATTTGATTTCAGCAAGCAATTGTTCCCCCTTGTATTAGAGATGGGTTGGCCAATGTATGCTGAAACAATCAACGGTGTTTGGTTTGATGTTGGTCACCCAAAAGAATTGCTAAGAGCTCAAGAAACTTTACTCAAACAGTACGACACCCTTCCATTCTCATTACCCGAGGGCTCATGGGTTGGAGACGATGGTTTTGAGTTTGCAGGAGCGACTGTAGACGGCGTTACTACCTCCTCCGTCATCTCTGAATCATGCACGATTGAGACCTCTGCTACAGTGACTTCCTCCCTCTTGATGAAAGGATGTCATATCGGAGAAGGTGCTACGATTGTTGATTCGATTCTTGGGCAACATGTCCGTGTTGAATCAGGAGCATCTATCACAAATTGCGTGGTAGGTGACGGTCAAATCATTTCTACAGGCGACTCGGTAGATTCGGTACTTTTACCACCGCCGGAATAACACTTGCCGGCATAGCCCATAAATAGGACGCGACCGGCCCGTTGCATGTTTCATATGTCCAAAGCCACTGAACCTGTACGAAGTTACGACCGCACATGGGAAGAAATTGAAACCATGCTTGACAAAGCAACTGTCAAGATGATTCAATGGAAGGAGTGGTATGAAGAATGCAAATCCAACAAGGACAAAGAGGGAATGAAAGAATCTGCCCGAAATCACAAAGCATTGCAAGGTGTTGTAAAGACCCTCAAGTGGACGCTCGGTGAAGAGGGCGTTTCTGACCCGTTGAACTGAATTACCAACCGCGTTGGTCCATTCGGACTTCGAGAGTTTCCAGCTCGTCGCCCTTCATTGGTTCTCCAGCCATCATTGCCATTGCTTCAGCAACTTTGCTTGCATCATCGTAGTGAGCAGTAGCCATAACGATTGCATCGGCCATGGTCTTTGGATCCGTGGACTTGAAAATTCCTGAGCCAACGAAGATACCGTCCATTCCCATTCGCATCATGAGTGATGCATCTGCTGGAGTTGCGATGCCGCCTGCTGAAAACGTGACAACGGGTAGCCGACCAAGTCGGTTTACGTCATCAAGTACGCTGCGAATCCCATCGTGCATGGTGGAGTCGATTGGTCCGAATGGGGTGACATTGTGAGTTCCGGGTAGTGTTGAATGGTCTGAAAGTACCCTGTAGCGCTCCATGATCATTTCCGTGGCCAGGTCAAGTCCTTTATCGTCCAGTGTTTGTATCTGGCGGATTTCTTGGTCGATAAGGCGAGCATGTGTTACTGCAGCAACTACGTTTCCTGTCCCTGCTTCTCCTTTGGTTCGGATCATTGCTGCTCCTTCCCAAATCCTGCGGGTCGCTTCTCCTAGTCCTGTTGCTCCACAAACGAATGGAATTTCATAATCCTGCTTATTGATGTGAAAGTAGGGGTCTGCCGGTGTCAAGACTTCACTCTCGTCAACCATGTCGACTCCCATTGCTTCCAAGATGCGTGCTTCTCCTTCATGACCGATGCGAGATTTTGCCATGACGGGGATTGACGTGCAGTCCAAAATCCCTTGAATCATGTCTGGGTGACTCATACGGGCCACGCCTCCTGCCTTGCGAATGTCTGCTGGGACTCGCTCAAGAGCCATAACAGCCACAGCGCCAGAATCTTCGGCAACAGCGGCTTGTTCCGCATCGACGACGTCCATAATGACACCACCTTGTTGCATGCGGGCGAACCCACGCTTGAGCAATTCGCTTCCTTGACGGAGAGTTGAGAAATCTGTTTTCATTTTAGACACACCTTATTGATGACGACGACCTTTATGACGCTTGGTTATACTCCGTACGGAGAGAATCTTCAATCTGCGAGGACGGGTGAGTCCCCTTCAGCGATTTCAGCGTCGATGGATTCCTCAGCGTTTCGGTCAATCCAAGCCTCTTCTCCGTCTGGGACATCGGTGTCGGCAAAGATAGCATCGACAGGACATTCAGGGATACATGCGCCGCAGTCAATGCATTCATCTGGGTCAATGACCAAATATGTCTCGGCTTCTCTAAAGGCTTCAACGGGGCAAACAGCAACGCATTCCTGATATTTGTGATCGACGCAGGGGGATGTGACAACGTGTGGCATGGGTATTCCTCATTCACCCCACAGGGGGTGCGTACTTAATTTCTTGTAAAGTTTTGACATTCTTTTGAATCCAAGAATTTGTGAAATTAAGCTATTGGTTCATTTCGATCCATTGATGTCCGTAATGATTCCACTGCTCAAGGGTCCAACCCTCCGGTAAGCCCGTGGCTGGAATCGGTGGGGGCGTATTCAAATCTGGAATTTCAAGAGGTGGTAGTGCTTTTTCCACAAGGCTTGCTTGAGCGAGGCCGAGATTGGTGTCATTCATGTGCATGAATTCAGAAGAAGCGAGGTTCTTTTTTGAGCGTCCAGTCAATCCAATGTAGATCAGCATCCACATCCCCAAAAGGATAAGAACATAGCCCAATGCTGAATTCATGCTCACTTCGGACAACATACCAGACTGATTTGGTTGCTTAGAATCATCCTTTTGTTCATTGATACTAGCGTTGGATGAAGTGTTGCCGTCGTTGTTGGTCGAAGCAATGGTTCCAAGCGGTGTTGAATCACAACCATCGGGGATTCCATCTTCATCGGTATCAACAGAATCATCTTCTCCAGGACATTTGTCATCGGCGTTGGGTGTTCCATCGCCATCGGTGTCAATTATGCTATCGCATCCATCAACGAGGCCATCGTTATCCTCGTCGATTCCGTCATCAAAGCCCTGACAGCGGTCTTCAGCATCAATGACTCCATCTGCGTCGGAATCTACGAATGCGTCACAAGCATCAGGAGTGCCATCTTGGTCCAAGTCGAGCAAGTCGTCACCAATCCAACATTGGTCATACGGGTCCTTGACACCATCACCGTCACCATCGTCAACACATCCATTTCCGTCTCTATCCCACTTCCAAGCCGATTCCTCCGGGCAACCATCAGTCCATGATTCAAGGTAGGGACCAGGAGTAAGGTTTTTGTCAATTAGGCCCGGATGAGACGCCTCATATCGGTATCCTTTGAACAGCATATTTGCTGTAGTCCCAGCAAGGTTTCCAGGGGGCAATTCAAGGCCTTGTTGAAACGAACCGGTGGTTCCGATTGGATTTGTATAGGACCACACAACTTCCCCGCTAGGTGATACTTCGGAGAGGGTGCCAAGAGTCCCCACCGTTACCAATACATTGCCGTTTGATAGTCCCTGGGCTCCAGAAACAACAGATGCATACAATCCTTCTTGACTCCATGTCCATGATGGTAAGAGTGGACCGTATGTGCCGTTTTCAAGGATTGAATAAGTTCCGTTCTCATGTGTTGGACTCAATATTTCTACCGTTGAGTATGGACTTGACCGCCCAGCCCCGTTGTTGAATAGGATGATGCTTCCTTCATCGGGATGCCCTTCTCCAATCCATTGGACATCATGCTGACCAAACAATTGTTGGTTGCTTGACAAGCCTTTACCGTAGACCTGAGGGTTTCCCCATCTGTAGAGGAAATCTCCTCCCTTGCCGTAAATACCTCCAGTATGCCCTGCTGCTTCTTCAGTTGTCGTGCTGTGGTCAATGATGTAAAATTCATCCATCCCTCTGCATGAAATCATTATTTGGTCCAATTCGGCATTGTAGTCAATGCTGTTACAATGCATCCAATCGGCCCTTCCTGCTTGGTTTCCCGACTGAGTGACGTAGTTGATGTTGAGCAACTCCGGGTGTTCCTCAACCGTGCCGTAATTGTCCTTGGTTGGGTCGTAATTTTGGATGAGATGGTCCCATGCATGCCACTGCCAAACAATGTTTGCATCATCTGAACCGACGGGTTCGATTTCAATAATCTGGTCAGGCCAAATATTTCCTTGACCACCTGGAGAGTCGCTTGCTATTTCCGGATTCCTTCCTGCTTGCAACGCCTCTTGTTCGCTTCTGTCTTCCCAAGCAATTGCGAGAATATTGCCGTTCGGTAATGGTTCAATGTCATGATGGGTGATCGCAGTTGAGGATGAATACTCCCAAGACCACATGAGCGTGCCATCCCATGCAATTCTCTCTAACTTTCCACCTATGCCTCCACCGCTGAAATTACCAGTGGACTCGTTACCAATGTTACCGGTCCTCAAGAGACTTCCATCGTCAAGCATGTATGCTGATGCACCCGGGCGATGACCACCTGGGGACGCCCATGAGTTGATTTCACGTCCTTCCTCATCAATGAGGTAAGATGTGTTGGATGGGAATGGTGAAAACAATGTGAATCCACCGTGTGACTCGTTGGTACATGAAACTAAACCGACGGTCCAATGTTCTCGTTGAGCATTGCACTTGGGGGCGTCATTGATTGGAACTGATTGTTCATCGGATGCTTGTGCTTGAACAAAGGCTACCGAGGTCAACATCAAAGCAGTAAGTACCATTGCCTTCAGAAAGGAAGTAGAAATGCAATCACTTCCCTTCAATGAGATTCTCATCCCCGTGGGGTGTAGGCGGTTGTTCTGATGCACGAGCGATAATGGAATCAAATTCTGTTCGGATGGTCTGGCCAGGATAGACTTCAATCTTGATTTGCCCTTTGATGGTATCTGGCTTTGAAGCGTCAGAGAGGATTACTTTGCCACCGATAAGGGCGTTCAAGTCTACTCTAAAATGAAGTGTATTGCTTTCATCCATTCGTGTTTCAAACTCCTTGGATAGGAGCGCTAAGTTCTCCGAGCCAAGTCGAGCAAAGGACTCAAGTGCGGCAGATTTTTTCTTACAAAATGCAGTAATCATATGTATTTCAGACCCGTAGTGTGACGTTGTACGTTCAACATCAACCCATGACTCATCTCCTACGAGCCAAGCTACTGCGTCAGCCACGGCATCAACATTGGCTACGGCGGCAGCCGTTGCTCTCCACGTGATATGATGCAGGCCCACATCTCGCGGGTAACCTTGGGGCACATGAGGTTACCGAATCTACGTCCAAATCCTACAATCCCTTGGACGCACTGAGAATGTGACGATGAGGCTCCTTCAAATAGGGGAGGTTAGTGGGCGGAGTGCAAGTGGGGTAGCCCCCGCAATACACGAACCGAGTTGAACAATATGGCAAAGAAAATCAGTGCAAAGGCACGTGCAGCAGCACGTAAGCAACGTGACAAGTGGAAGACAAAGCGATGGTACACCATCCGAGCACCTCGACACCCCTGGGATTTCAAGCGTATTGGCGAAACAATCGGTGAATCTGATGAGCATATCATCGGTCGTGTTTACGAAATGACTCAACAAGAATTTGGCGGAGATTTCTCCAAGATGCACGTTATCCTACGGTTCCGAGTTACGGAATGCGTTGGTCAAGATGCATTGACTACATTCATCGGCCACCACCACCAAACAGACCACATCCGTCGTCAGATTCGCCGATACCGTGGAAAGGTAGACGATGTTGTTGACGTCGTGACCACAGATGGTTACCTGGTTCGAATGAAGCCATTGATCATCACACAGCAGCGTGTTCAAACTTCAGTGAAGCAAGACATGCGTACCAAAACTCGTGAAATCATCATCGCCTTTGCTGCTAAGAATACCTATGCATCCCTACAGGATGCAATTCTTGATGGTTCATTGGAAGAGGAAATCCGAAAGGGTGTCAAACCAATTTATCCAGTCCGCTCAGTCGCCATCCGTAAGAGCCAACTCTTGCAAGATGGTGTCGTTACCACATCCGGACCAACTCTTGACGAGATTCACGCACAAGAAGCACGTGATGATGCAGAATTCAAGGCCAAGAAGGCTGCTGCTCTCGCTGCTGCTATGGCTGACGAAGGGGACGAGGAATCTGGCGAAGAAGCAGAAAGCGACGAAGTTGTTGAAGATGCTCCTAAGGAAGCAGCACCTGTTGCTGCCCCAGAAGAAGCTGTTGAAGAAGCCACAGTTGTCGAAGAAAAGGACGAAGCAGACGCTCCAGCCTATGACAAGATGACCGTTGCCGAACTCAAAGAACTTCTCAAGGCTGCTGGGAAACCAGTTTCTGGAAAGAAGGCTGACCTTATCACACGTCTCTCTGAATGAGCATTAACCTCGCAAGAGGTTACCGGTGGTCTTTTTGATTGAGTTAGCATGGCGTAGGCCATGGGCAACAGAACCTCAACGCTTCTGTTGTTCATCATTTTAATCCTTCCAGGTTGTACAACAGGCGGGATTGTTTCGACTTCAACAATTGAAGAATCCCTCCCCGAAGGCATCGCATGTAACGGGCAAGTAGAATTATGTTCGAGAAGTTATGACGACGTGACCTTCCCAGAAACACATAATTCGTTCGCAACACATGAAGACGGAATTCTATACCCCGCAAGCAACCATCAAACCGGTCTTGCTGCGCAGTGGGATGCAGGCATTCGTGCATTCATGATTGACACGCATTATGAAAATCTTAACGATGAAAGCCAAGGAAACGTCCGTCTGTGCCACGGAGATGATGACCGCGGCGCTAGTCCTTGCATCTACGGAAGTATTGATGCAATTGCATGGTTGTCTGCGCTAGCAGCACTCATGGATAATTCGCCTCACGATGTCGTTACGTTATTGGTTGAAAATTATGTTCAACCAGAGCATCTTGCAAATGTATTCTCCGAATCTGGATTGGATGAGCGTACATTTGTCCATGACATGAATTCTCCCTGGCCAACACTTGAACAGATGATTGTTTCAGAGACCCCGCTTGTCGTTTTTTGGGAACAATCCGGTGACCCTAATTATCCCTGGATTCACGACTTTTTAACACACAGTTGGACAACAAATTTCGCCGAAGAAAATCCTGAAGACATGAATTGTGACCCCCTGCGTGGAGACCCGGACCAATCTGTGTATCACATGAATAACTGGCTGAGGGGCCCTCTTGGGTTGTCTGACCCAAGCCGAGGAGATCAAGCGAATGACCCCAGTTTCCTTATTGAGCGAGCTCAAGAATGCTGGCAATTGCACGGCAAGCGCCCTACATTTGTCGCAGTTGATTGGTGGGAAGACGGGGATGTCATGTCTGCGGTCCAAGCCATCAACGACATGAATGGATGGGAATGAATTCTCCTTCGTCTTCCGCAGGGTTCACATGGTGGTGCTCGCTCAGCATGGTATGCTGCGTTTGGGAATCATTGGAGGCACGGGTCTAGTGAACATGAACCTTGATGAGCGATTCTCAGAACATGGAATTACTGTCGTCAGTAGAGAAGTCATTGAAACGAATACGCCTTATGGTAGCGTTCCGTTAACATGCATTACTCTTGATGCTCAGGGCGTTGAAAAGGAATTGATTTTCCTCCAACGCCATCACAACGCAAGCGGACACGGACGCCCTCCACATCAAATCAACCATCGAGCCAACATGCGTGCAATGAATGATGCAAATCTTGACGGAATCATGGCCGTTTGTTCGGTTGGTGCAATTCACTCTTCCTTCCCCCCGGGGAAGGTTGGATTGGCCGACCAGTACATCGATTTTACTGGCGTAGCAGCAACCTTCCACGATGATGAGTCGGTGTTTACATCTGTTACCGTTCCTTTTGATGAGTCCATGAATGGTCTCCTTGAAGTTGCTCTTAGAACCAGTCAGGACTTCAATGCCGATGAACGGATCCGTTACACATACTGGCTGACACAGGGACCACAGTTTGAAACCAAGGCTGAAGTGGACGCTATCGGTTTGCTTGGTGGAGACATGGTTGGAATGACGATGCCGAGAGAAGCAAAACTTGCTAAAGAACTCAGCCTTCCCTACGCGGCTGTCTGCATCTCATCAAACTGGGGAGCAGGCCGAGAGCCAGGAGACGATACCAAAGATCTTGATCACAAAGAAGTGTCTGCACAAGCAAATGACCGACTGGAACCGATTTGGGCATGTTTGCTCGCACTTCTATCCTGACGCAAACCTCATGGTTTACCGGCATGAGCCATCGGTATGGAAGGGCGAAACGTCGACGAATGGATGGACCATGAACCACAAGACGAATGGGAATCAATGATGAAACGGGTTGCAGCCTTTCATCACAAACATGACTTTGCCGGAAAGAACGGTCATGATATGGGGTATAGGATGGCCCTTACCATAGAAGAACTCGGAGAATTGGCAGCGGCGATTACGAAAGGGAAACCCCTTGCTGAATGCGCTGAGGAGATGGCAGATGTGCTTATTCTTCTCATGGGCCACAGTCTCGCCATGAATATTGATCTCAAAGCTGCTTTTGAGAAGAAGTATCTACGTATCATGAAACGCGAAGCCCTTCAGGGACGACTTGGAATTCGGGTTACTGAATACAAGCCTGAATGATTAAACGATCCAATGTTGGAAGGTCATTGCGTGGTCGTCACGAGCGCCTGAATTGACATGTCTCTCTCCGAGTAAGTAAAATCCTACTTTGGAGATGTCGGGCGCAAAGGTATCTGCGTTTTCGACAACGGTGTGAATAATTGTGCGATGAATTTCTTTGGCATCTTCGAGGAACAGGGCATAGATTTCCCCTCCGCCAATGATGACGACTTCCTCACCGTTTGCAAGTTCCAATACCTGTTCATAAGTCATGCATTCAACATCCTCAACGCCCTTTCTTGACATCACGATGTTTCTTCTGGAGGGAAGTGCTTTTCCGAGGCTCTCCCAAGTTTTCCGACCCATCACGATGGATTTATTCAGTGTAATCCTCTTGAAATGTTGCAGGTCAGTGGATTGCCGCCATGGCAAATCTCCATCCTTTCCGATGGCACCTTGTTCATCGCAGGCATATATCATGGAAATCATGTCATCACCTAAATTGAAATTGGAGCTTTAATGTGCGGATGGTGATGATAATCAACGATTTCAATGTCCTCGTAGGTGAACTCATCGATAGAAGTAATGGTTTCGTTCAACTTCAATTGTGGAAGTGGCATTGGCTCCCGAGTGATTTGTAATGCTGATTGCTCAAGATGATTGTTGTATAGATGTGCGTCACCGAGGGTATGGACAAATGTTCCTGCTTCAAGTCCACATACTTGTGCCATCATGTGAGTTAGAAGTGCATAGGATGCAATATTGAACGGAACCCCAAGAAACACATCAGCACTTCTCTGATACAGTTGGCAATTTAATTTGCCTTGAGCGACATGAAACTGGAAAAAGGCATGACACGGCATGAGGGCCATCTCTTCCAATTCCCCTACGTTCCACGCTGATACAATGATTCTGCGGCTGTTCGGATTGGTCTTAATGGCCTCTATGGCCTGTTGAAGTTGATCGATAATTTGGCCATCCTTTCCTTCCCACCTTCGCCATTGTTTTCCATAAACAGGCCCTAAGTCTCCATTTTCGTCGGCCCATTCGTTCCAAATACGAACCCCATTGTCCTGGAGATACTTGACGTTTGTATCGCCTTTGATGAACCAGAGCAGTTCATGAACTATTGAGGGAAGGTGAAGTTTCTTTGTGGTGACCATTGGAAAACCATCACTTAGGTCAAATCTCATTTGGTATCCAAACACAGATTTCGTTCCGGTGCCCGTACGGTCTCCTTTCTCATCTCCATGTTCCAAAATGTGCCGCATCAAATCCAAGTACGCTTTCATTCTGTCACCTAGCGGCTGTTCATCGCCGAAAGCACTTGAGGCTTCTTACCTCACTGCAAGCCGGATTGACCGATAAATATGGCATCTGATGGGTCTACTGGGGACTCGAGATATGCCTTGATTTCATCATTAGGAATAACCATGAGAAACGGCTCAATGTGTTCTTGAACCTCCGCCTCAGTCCAACCTTTGCACGTGTAGCACTTACGGGAATGTTCTCCGATAACTTGGAGGGCTCCCTCATAGAAATTAGTGTCCAATAATACATTGATGTACTCAAGACGGTCATAGTCTTCCTGAGTGATGGCTGACCCAAGAGGACTGCTTCTAATGGAATCACGCAGATTTTCACGCATAAGGGCTAGTGTGAGGGGAGTATATTTGGCAGGCCAACCAGAATCAGCGAGTAAAACAAGGGAAATGACGGTATCGATGATGGCACAAGTTGGCGCATCTTTAGCGATGACTACACAGGGCGATGTTGTGTTTGATCCTACAAACATGTAAGTTACCAAGTGTTCATTATCGTCTTTGTAATATCGCTCAACAGTGGCGCACGGGTCGATCATAAGGCCTGGGTCATCATCGAAAGTGTGAATCACAACCTGTTTCCTGTCATTTAACCTAACATACCACTCACATGATTCTTCTATTACATTTGCAAGTAATTCGAGCGCTCGTATTTCAGCTTGGATCTTTTCTTGAGGGGTGCTCATCGGGAATTGGACTAGGCCTAGGGCTGTCGCTACTTCAATCACGAAAGATTGGATTGGCGACATTAAATAAAGTCTCAAGGAGCGCCAAGGGCTTGCAATGAGCCCATCAGTTGGTCCGTGAAATCACGATACAACCGTGCCAGTTCCGAACGTATTTCATGGTCTTCGAGTTGAGATAATGTCTTGAGGGTTTCAAGCGTGTGGTTACCACCGGCTTCATGGCCGAGCCATGAATGCCATGAAACAGAAGGCCCTGCGTTGATACTCATTGGTCTCCAAAGGCGAGGAAATTTATGCTCCTGAGGTTTCATGAATTGCCGTGAACCTCTAATGGCGAGTGGGACAACTCTTGCATCAGGATAAGCAGCTGCTAATCGGGCAACTCCTGTTTTTCCAGGGAGGAGAAAAGGCGCTTCAGTTCGCTTTGAGCGGGTTCCCTCGGGGAAGATTCCTAGGGCTCTTCCACTTGAAAGAACAGTAGCAGCACTGGCAAGTGCCTCATTGCCTCCTTTCTCCCGTTGGGTTTCGATTTGTCCAGTTGCTTGCATAAAAAAGCGAACCATCGGTTTGCTAAAATGCCCGTCTTTGGCGAGATAATGTGTTGTTCTTCGGGCAGCAGCAATCACAGCGATAGGGTCAACATGGGAGAGGTGATTTGCTGCAAGAATAGTTGCACCCTTTCTTGGGATATTTCCCGCCCCTCGAATTTTCCAGCGTAACATTGGTCTCAGTAAAGGGGCCAAGAACAAACGCAGTATGCTGTATGCGGGCGTGGAAGGGACCGATGGTGCATAGGGAGGGATTTCCCAATGTTTTTTGAGTTGGAGCCAGCCCTCCACAACGCCATCTGAATGCTCCATAAACGATAGATGAGTCGCATTTGGTTTTCATTGTTCTTCCTCTCTCAAGTATCAAATGCGTGTTTGAACAGGTCACATGCTTCAACGACAACGGTGAAAGGCTACATCGGCAAGCGGAAACCATGCGAGACGCTCGTGGGGGCAGGGGCCTGTCCTTCCTGCTCACCAGTACCTTGGTCCTCATCATGTTCCACCCTGTTGCGTTGGCTGAGGCTGCTTGGGATGATGATGGCTGGTTGCAAACCTCATACGGCACAGACCGTTTGGATTTGGGCGATGAATTTGGATGCTATGGCATGCCTGGCTTGAGTTGGTTTAACGATCCCGGAGCCGTAGCCCAATCCTGTAAATCCTATATCACCGAGCGAATCAATGCCAGTCAATGGGGTGCTCACCCTCTCTCAACATACACTCCAGCGAGTTTAACCATGGCTCAGCACGAGCGAATTGCTTCACAAGGGTTTGCCGTTCATGGTGATGAAAACGAACTTACCAACACCGCATGGCATAATTCCACCGATGTCCCGTATGACATATGGGATTGGTATAATCTCGGCCGCAGAGGTGGAAGTTTGGAAAAAGGCCTGGCTTCTCTAGAAACAATTCAGGAGGAGGTTTCTGAAGGTGGCCTTGTAAATTTGTATTGGATTGGCCGTGTGAATGATGCTACGGTTCGACATGACCGAGAAGTCCTCACCTATCTCAACGATGCAGATGATATATGGCTCACGACTTGGGGCGAGGCATGGTCGTATTGGTCTGCACATCGGTGCTACGACCCGAGTATTTCCTCAGAAACCACCGACGAAGGGACCGTCTTGAGATTTGAATCACTCATTTCTGAAGCCTGTACTTCCGGAGACCTTGTCGGCTGGAATCTGCCTTTGACTTGGCGTTTGAATACGAGTTCTGCAGAAGTTTCAAAGGTGCTTATCTCGGGCGATAATGCATCTTCTATAGAGGGAGAAACGAATTCAATGGAAGGTTGGCGGCAACAAGAAGATGGGGTTGTTCTCCTCTCGGTGAGGAACGGAGAGCCTGTTGAACTTCATTTCAACGATTCAGAAATAGAGTTTGACATACTTGGCTTGACTGAGTTTTGGAACAACCATAGTTCAGCCGTCACCATCGCTGGGCATGAGACGAGTGATTTATTCAAATGGTCAAAGCGTTTCCTTGAAGACGACAATGTTCGGTTTACATGGCTGTTGACTCCCCGCACATCAGCAGAAGGTGCTGCGTGGATGCCATATGCAGTGTTAGGAATTGCTTTTGCCTCAACAGTAGGCATGATGGCAGTTCTCGGAAGGGAAGGAATTGGCCCTCTTGGTCCTTACTTCGGTGCGAATTCAAAACAATTGAAACAACAGTATTCTGAGCAGATGAAGCGAAGCCTTGATGCCGAAGAGTAATCGACAACGATATTGAGGCAACTGTCATGGGCAACGAGGACATCACTATCGATCCGTGGGGTAGTGCTCAATCTACAGATTATGACCGCATCATTGACCAGTTTGGATTGACACCTCTCAATCCTTCAACAATTTCGGAACCTTCTCGCCTTCATCGGCGCGGTATTATTTTCGCTCATCGAGACCTCGATGTTGTCCAAGAATCTCAGCGAAAAGGAGATCCCTTTGGTGTGCTGACCGGACTGATGCCTAGCGGTCAAATGCACCTTGGTCATTCCATGGTGATTGAACAAGTAAAATGGTTTCAACGGCAAGGTGGAGACGTTACTATTGCGGTAGCAGATTTAGAAAGCCAGGCAACACGTGGTGTGGGACTTGAACAAGGACGAAAGATTGCCTTGCAAGAGTACATTGCAAATTACGCAGCCTTAGGCCTTGACCCAACTAAAACCAACATCTACTTTCAGTCCAGGCGACCCATCGTACAACGTCTTGGGTTCCAACTGGGTAAACGAACCAATTTGAATGAATTTGAAGCAATTTATGGCTTTAATGGAGAAACAAATCTTGCTCACGTACAAGCACCATTGGTTCAAGTTGGAGATATATTACATCCACAAACGGAAGAATTTGGTGGCCTCCGCCCCATCGTCGTTCCAGTTGGAGTTGACCAGGATCCGCATCTTCGATTAACTCGGGGCCTTGCGAGTAAAACAAACTGGTTCAACCTGAAAGACGCCTCATCACGTGGATTAATCATCAGCCTTTCCATCCATGATGAAAATGCAGGTGTCTTTGGCCAAATGCCTAACGGTCGAATTGACCGAGCCAAAGTAGAGCAAGTCTTTGAGAAAATTGTCAACTCGCTGAAAAATCTCGGATTTTCTGACATCATGTCAAGCCCAAAACAGGGAACGGTTCATGTCCCTTCGGCAACCCAGCGAGATCGTCATGGAATTCGAATGGCATTATTATCCCTTGAGCGACAACTCGGCGGGCCTGGGCTTCTAGCCCCTTCTTCGACCTATCATCACTTTGCAGTTGGAATGACCGGAGATAAGATGAGCAGCAGTAAACCCAAAACCACCTTATTTCTCAAAGACGATATTACGACGGTTGAGAAGAAGATTAAGCGTGCATTTTCAGGCAGTCAAGCAACGGTTGAGGAGCACCGCAGGCTTGGTGGAAATCCTGATATTGACGTTGCCTATCAGTACATGATGTATTTCTTTGAAGATGATGATTCATACCTCGGAGAAATTAATGCAGGCTATCGTGCTGGTAAAATTCTTGCAGGCGAAATGAAGCAACTTTGCATTGACCGTGCAACAGAATGGATGTCTAACCTCCATGAAATGCGAGACCAGACTGCCCATTTAGTAACGGACTTCCTTGCATCAGATTCGCTTTAATCCAATTCTTCGGATGAAAATACAGCAGGGTCAGGTCCAACTGGTAACTCGGCGAGCTCCTCTTCCGTAAGTTCTCTATCGACCGTGTCCGGGTGAAGAATCATTGAATGACCATGTGGGTCCAACAATACCATTGTAATCGGTTCATCAATATCGTCCTCCTTAAGTCCTTCAAGTCGTGATAGCATCATGTTCAATGAACCCATTTCATCCATGAGTTCCAAGCGATTCGCCTCATCTTCTGTTCGCAGGATTTCCGTTTCATGGCCTCGCTTGACCAAGTTGATGACGTCAATAAAGCGATTCAAAACACCCTCAATGTTTGATACATACCCAGTTGAGTTTCCACCAGGGTTTACCTGTAGGTCAAGTTCTGGAATGCGGACAGTGCATGATGAGGAGCGCACGACACGGGCACTGAGCAGTTCTGATGAATTCACAAACAAAGAACATCCTCCGGGTTTTTTTCCTTCGGCAGGGATGAAGTCTGTTTGCCTCCAGCCACATGCGTGGCATTGGACCGTTACTTGGGTATGTTCACCGAAGTAAGGAATTTCGTCTACATGAGCGATCATCTTGACGTTGCCGCTTACCATGCAAATCGGGCATGGAATGTCAATGTCTTGCTCGTCCATCAGTTCACGTCCGTGAATTCACTTCTGCCAACGGCAAACCCTTCCATTTCCGTACCCTTCAGTCCTCGGCATCCCTCGGGCAGAAGCATCAATCGTGTTTCGGTCATCTGGATGATTTGACCCTGTAGGTCCCCTTCAATGAAAGTGTGAAGACTGTTCAATGCTTGTGTAAACTCAGTTTTACGTTTGATCAGCCGTTTCATCTCAACGATACATCCGTGTCCCTCAGCAACCCAATCCATGAGTTGATGGCATCCTGTGAGGTCGTGAAGTGTTGCATTGTGCATTACCATTCCGTCTTCCTTGACGGGTACCGGCGCGTTTGGATACATGAGGTCTAAGTCATGGAATGTCATTGATGATGTCGGAGGCCTTGACACGGCTTCATGCTCAGAACTTGGCATTCGGAACCTTCGCAGTTCATCGTTACCTGAGATGTCTTCATCATGATGAGGATTCGAAAGTTTGGTCTCTGCCTGTTCGAGCAAATCCAAATCCGGCATCGCTGGGACAATGGCATCATCCGCAGAACTGCGAATCGGCGCCTCATCAGGGGCTCCCGAAAATCGGTCCAACGAAGATTGAGCCTCGTCGGGAACCTTTGCCTTTTTTCTTCGCACAACCAAAGCAAGACGGCGGGGCTTCATCAACACTCCCCTTGATTCTTGTCATAGTGGCCAATATCGGTGTTTGTACCTCGGCTCCGACATTTCGTGACCTTCATAAGGGACATCGTCCACCGTAATCTTGAGCCTCAAGGTTCAAAGAGTGTCAACGGAAGGGAAAATCATGACCGAACAACAAGGCGTCCTCAAAACCGGAACAAGTACCTTAGGAATCACTTTCAAAGGAGGTGTAGTTGTTGGAGCAGATCATCGAGCCACAATGGGGCACTTCATCGCAAACAAAAGCGTGCAAAAGCTGTTCAAAATTGGAGACAATCTTGCCCTGACTACCGCTGGGCTTGTCGGACACGCTCAATCCCTCTCCCGAACACTCACCGCCGAGGTCGCTTTGTTTGAACTTCGTCGTCAACAACCCATGACTGTCAAAGGAGCCGCAACACTCACCGCTAACATCCTCTCAGGACGTCCTCATTGGGTTCAGTTGCTTATTGTCGGCGTTGACGCAGACGGTGGCCACGTGTACTCTATCGATTCTGCTGGTGGTTCTATTCCTGATGCTTACTGCGCTACAGGTTCAGGTTCTCCTTACATGTACGGTGTGCTTGAAGATGGATTTAGCGAAGGTATGTCTCAAGCGGATGCGTTAAAACTAGCGGCCCGCGCCCTCTATGCATCAGGCCAACGTGATGCAGCCTCCGGAAACGGCATGGACTTGGCAGTAATCACGCCCGCATCTGGCTACCAACAAGTCTCTCAAGAAGACATAGCAAAGCTCCTCAAGTGAGCCTCATCCTATTCCTGCGGATTATCCGCATTCGCCCTTTGGGCATGTCACAGGTCGTGTGATAACGCAGGATTGAGGTAGATACTATGCAAATGACCTACAAAGAACTGAAAGATGAAATTGCTAAGATTGTTCCAAAAGCAATCGACTACACCGTGGACCTTGAAGCGGGCAACATCGCCATCATCACCACTGAAATGGACAAATTCGGAGGAAGAGACGGCCTTATTGGAAAGATTGCCAAGCGAATCAAAAGAAAGATTGTACTTCGTTCTCCAGTTGACGCAATTATGGATATTGATGATGCAAAAGAGATTATTGAAACACTTATTCCAGAGGAATCTGAAATCACTGAAATGTATTTCGATGGATGTTACCGAGAGGTCATCATTCAATGCAAGAACCCAGGTACTGCAGTAGGTCGGCGAGGAGAAAATACTCGTAAGGTACGTGACGAAACCGGCTGGTCTGTTAAGGTAGAGCGAACGCCGCCTTTGTTCTCAAAGACGGTTCACGACATCCGAGGTTACCGTCAAGAGAAAGCAGAAGAGCGACGTAAACTCTTGAAGGATTTTGGACTTAATATCCACCGGCCCACTCGCCCTGGAGCAACTTGGGCCCGAGTAACAGCACTCGGGTCGTACCGTGAAGTTGGACGGGCATGTCACTTCGTAACCACCAATGAATCCCGGATCATGATTGATGTCGGGGTGAACATCGCATCAGATACTGACCCTATGCCTTACTTTACTGCACCAGAAGCATTGCCTCTTGAGAAACTTGATGCTGTCGTATTGACACATTCACACCTTGACCACGCTGGAATGTTGCCAGTTTTGTTCAAGTATGGATACAGGGGTCCAGTCTACTGCACTCCTCCAACACGGGATTTGATGTTGTTATTGCAGACGGATTACCTCAAAGTTGGTGGGGCAGAAGGAAAGCGCTCCCCCTACGATATGGAAGACATTCGTATGTGCATGAAGCACGTTGTTGACGTCGATTGGGGTGAAACAACCGATATCGCCCCCGATGTGAAACTGACGTTCTCCAATGCGGGTCACATTCTAGGTTCATCCGCAGTTCATCTTAACATCGCAGATGGAAAGCATAACATTGTTTTCAGTGGAGACCAAAAGTATGAGAAATCCTGGCTCTTTGACGCAGCAAATACTCGGTTCCCTCGTGTTGAGACTCTTGTCATCGAATCCACATATGGTGCTTCAGGAGACTACCAACCATCCCGCCAAGAAGCCAATCAAGAATTACAGGATATTGTTTCAAGAACATTAGCGCGGGGAGGGAAGATCATTTGCCCTGTCTTTGCGGTTGGTAGAAGTCAAGAAGTCATGATCGCCATCGATGAACTCTTCCGCTCGGGTACAGTAAAGCCTGTTCCGGTTTGGCTGGACGGTATGATTCAAGAAGCTACGGCAATCCACGCATCACATCCGAAATACCTCACGAATGCATTGAGCAAGTCATTGTTGAAGGACGACGGTGAGAATCCGTTTACCAGCGAATGGTTCCGTCCAGTAAAGGGCCGTGAACTCCGCGAAAGCATCGTTATGGACCCATCGCCATGTATTGTTCTAGCAACATCTGGAATGCTGAATGGTGGGCCAGTCATGGAGTACTTCAAGAACTGGGCTCACGAAGAGAGGAACTCTCTCTGTTTCGTAGGTTACCAGGCAGAAGGAACTCTTGGGCGTCGCTTGCAGAAAGGCTTTGGAGAAGTTCCAATGATGATCAATGGGAAAACAGAAATTGTGAAGATTGGTTGTGAAATGGTCACTATTGACGGTTTCTCAGGCCATTCTGATCGCCGACAACTCTTGGAGTTCGTCGACCAGTTGAATCCTAAGCCGCGTAACATCATCTGCCATCACGGCGATTATCAGAAGTGTAACGAATTAGGTCACACTCTGAGGGAACGATACCGTTGCCGCACATACGCTCCAAAGAATCTTGAAACCGTTCGGCTCTTGTAATCACGACAATGGCATTTCGATGTCAAGGTCCATGGGGTCCGGCAGAGGTTCGTTAACTCTTGAGGACTGGACCATCGCCCCGGAATTATGAGATTCAGCGATTGATAGTACAGTTCTACTCGTTGTTTTATCTGAATTCCAAAGTGTTAACGTGGCCCCCAAAACCGTGATGATTAAGGTTGCAATGACTAATGCAAGCGAATACTTACTTTCCAGGAATATCGCTCCAATCCACATCAACACATTGACCGCTGCTGCAGCGATCATGATGCTCCGTGGATTAGAGGCCATGGTCATCGTACCACCATGTTGTTCATGAACCCGTTGCGACAGTGTATCTTCATGCAGCGGAGTTCAGGGCCATCGTGTCCCGGTTGGTTGATGACGGCAGTAGCGCCTTGGGGAGAAAATGCAGAGGATGCGTTTGACCAAGGATTGGTAGAACTCGGTTTAGGTGATGCAAGAATCATTCAAGCTCAAGGGGCGATGTTACCACTCGGTTTTGGTGCAACTCCACCTCGTCCTCTCCCGATGGGGTCATTGGTTGAATGTCATCTCGCTACAGCATATGCATGGAACGGTTCTTCTGCTTCAGCAGGTGTTGCATGGGCGTCCTGTGTCACTCCCGAAGGCGATGAATGTACCATCGTTGCCACCATTACAACTGCTCTTGACTATGAGGAAACCGTGCTCTTACTTCGTAGAAACCTTCAACGCCGGCTTGCAAGCAGGGATTTGGAAGTCCTTGAGTTCGATGTCGCAGTAGACGAAGTTACAGCAGGTCAAGACCATCATGGGGTAGCGATTGCAGCATTAATTTTGCCCGATTCCCTCACGTTTGGGGCAAAGACACGCACGGGTCCAATCCGTGGTGCTTTGACTCGAAAGGCTGAGGAACCGAAGAAGCGAGTGGATACAAAGGCACCAGCAGCTCCTGCACGGCGTCCAGGGCAGCCACAGAATAATCATGACTTCACATTGTGAAGTTTATTTGTACTCACGGAAGTGATGAACCATGGGTGAACAAAAATGGCTTGTCATACGATGCCCTGGGTGTAAATTGTGTTTTGGACATCGCTCAGTTTCGGGACGATGTCCACATTGTGGACAACGTGTTCGAGAGGATGCTGAAGTTTGCTTCATTGCCTCTTCATCTTCTGAGTTGCGGATGGAAGTCGCCCTTGCAAATACACCAGAACCTCTCAGGGATGCTTTGCGAGAAAAGTTGTCTGGTAACGATTTGTTGTTTGACCAACCTCAAGCACCGTCCCCACATGTTTTGATTGATCTTGTCCGTCGCCGGTGCGATGAACACAATTCAGTAGGTCGCGTCACTGTTAATTCGATTCTCACCTCAAAACATGCCGATATGGATGCTGATGGCCTTATGGAGCGTGCTGAACAAGAAGGTTTAGTGCTCCGAATAGGCGATGGTCGCTGGCAGTTCCTTGAGTGAAGTTCATAGGTTAGACCTCGTGGCCAAGGATAACGGGCGTATGGGTTAGTTTGGCCTATACTCGGGCGTTTGGGACGCTTGGACCCAAGTTCAAATCTTGGTACGCCCACCATTATTGTCTTACCTTTGGTATTCACCAACGGAATGAACCCAAATGATGTGGAACCCAAATTGGGTTTTGACATAGGATTTTGGGGGGGCTTCGAGTTCTGCTGACCAAACTGCTTCCTCAAAATCTTGTGCCATTTGGCCTTCTATGAATTCTCCCAAATCTCCACCTTTGCTAGCACTAGGGCAGTTGGAATATTTCTTCGCTAACTTTTTGAAAACTTTAAAGGGTTTTTTAGCAGCCTGAATCTCTTCAAGTAATTCTCTAGCGTCAGGTTTGTTGGTGACGAGAATGTGCCTTGCGTGAGCCACCCGTGGCGTTTTTCTCCGGTCATGTCGTCGCATGTTTGTTCACCTTCTGTTTCGCCACCGTCGCCATTCTATCAAAAAGGTGTGCAAGGACCCAGCAGAACATCGCCAAAACATAAACCAGTCCACCTTTGATGCCAACGAGTGAATCCACTGTTCCACTGAGTCCGGTGAGCAATAGGAACCATCCTGACGTATAGGCCATTAACGCTCCAAGGGTTGCGATCGGTGTCTCTTTGGAGATGATCCAGGAAATATTCCTGATATGATGTTGTACAGCCATCATTGCTCCTACTCTCATGAAGAATGACCCCGGTCTTATTGCGGATGTCTCGTTTCTATAGATGGATTCAACGGGGACGTGGCCGATGGTCCAACCGTATCTTGCCAGTTGAATGAGCCAAAAATTTGGATATCCATAGCCACGCCATGAGTTATTCCAATTCCATGTTTCAAGAACTCTGTAAGATGTTGCTGTGAAACCGCATTGTGGGTCCCTGACGCGCTGTCCCGCAGCAAGTGAGGTGAAAAATGACAGTATGAATGATGCAATTTTACGTACAAATGGCATGTTGTTATATCCTTTTGAATGGATTGAACGGTCACCTTTTACATGGTCGTATCGTTTGGAAATTACTGGTTCAATAATCGCCTCCAAATCCTTAGGGTTCATTTGCCCGTCTCCAGCCATCACCGTACTAACAAAAGGAGATTCAAGTTGATTCAAGAGATATTGATGCCCTGCGTCAATGGCTCCACCAACTCCAATGCCTCCCGTGTTAAGGATAATGACATTTGCAGAAGATGAGGCTTCTCTAGCATACTGTTCTGTTGCATCAGTAGAGCCGTCATTGATGACAACTGCAAGGTCAACGAAAGGAGGAAGTGTTTCGAGAACACCAGCAATATGCAATTCTTCGTTTCGAGCAGGGATGACGACTCCCACACCCCATCCCTGTTGCATGGCTACTCCTACGGCCTGCTTCTCATGAAAGTACGCTTGAAACCCTTTCTTCCTTCTTCTTCTAAGAACAGGATTCATAGGTCATCTCCAATAGGCCACTTTGTGACTGAGTCCCTTCAACGCCTTGTCCTGGTTGCTCGGGACATCGAATTGCGTGTTGTATCCCTTATTGTACGATGTCGTGAAGTAGCCGCAAATGTCATTGTTCTCGATACGGGTTCAAACGACGAGACCGTTGAATTAGCTCAAGAAGTAGGCTGCACAGTTTACCATTACAACTCGGATCTATCGCCTCAATCCATTGCATCTTTCCTTCAGGGGCACGAAGAAACGAGTGGTAAGACACTGATACTGAAAGTCTCAAGATCTTGGAAGCTATCCGATTTGCCCCTCTCAGTTAACCGTGCACGTGAGCCTTGGGATATCCATTATACTTACAAGCATGAATCTCTTATTCCACAGGATGATGATGACGTCGTTTTCGCATCAACTGAAATGCGACATCTCGTATTGAGTGAAGAAGGCTGCAAAGCAATTGCATCGATGTCTCCCTTGGCAACTCAACAAGATGTTCCTGCCTCATTGCAAGTTCGGTTCGTAGAAGCTGAGGCCCCCATCAATCTACCTCAACGAGAATCGTTGGCCACTGCATCTCGCTTTGCTCAACTGTTCTATTGGATGCTCGAATCAAAGCATCCATTGTTGCTCTTCGGAATTCCTGGTGTTGTTCTCTTTGTCCTTGGATATCGTTTATCTGGAGATCTGGCAACGATGTTTACCGAACTCAACAGCACTTCAATCGGTGTGACCCTGGCGACAATTGCCATGACTCTAATTGGGCTTTTTGCGATGATGGTGGCTATTATTCTGTACATCATGGGGAAGCAAGTTGAACGAATACAACACCAATACAACTGGCCGAAACAAAGTTGAACTTCTGAGGGGACTGAAAAACATGGTTGAGAAATTGGTATGCCTTGATATGGATAGAGTCCTTGTAGACCACTTGTCAACATGGCAGTTCGTTTACGACCAACTTGGAATTTCAAACGATGAATCCTTTGAACTCTACAACCAAGGGAAGCTCGATGAATGGGATTGGATCAAATTGGATCTGGCTCTCATCAAATCATCCTTTGACCACCCCATCACAGACGGTCATCTTCGCTCGTTGATGGAAGGAATGCCGATGATGAAAGGATGGAAGATGTTGATTGAACATCTCCTGTCTCAAGGCGTGAATGTGGCTATTGTAAGTGGTGGCTTACAAAAGACAGCACGAGACATTGCGGCTTGTTTCCCATCCGACCAACCTTGGCGTAGGCGCTGGGGAGGAATTGACCGGCATACGGCTCGTGAGCAATCTGACGGTATGGATACAAAGTTGCATGTCTTTACCAACGGATGGTTAGCATCAACTCCGATAGAATCCGGAGATTCTCTCATCAACGATTACGGTCGTTATCAAGTTCAAATGGATGGAAAAGGCTCAATTGTTCAAATGCTCCAGCGTCGTTTAAACGTTTCAAAAGAATTTACTGCTTCAGTTGGTGATTCATCGGGTGACATTGGAATGTTTCGGGAAAGTAGTTGTGCTATTCTGTTCAATCCATGGGATGATAAACCCAAAAAACACGCAGATTTTGTCATAGAAGAGAAGGATTTGGCCCTCGTATTGGACCAGATTTGCGAGTCTCTCTCAATACCAAAACCTTGAAATTGGACCATGTTGAGGAATTCCCATGGCCTTTGGTGATGATTTTCTAACCTCTATTTGCCCACACTGTGGATTCCTTCTCGGGGAGTTTGTGCCTGGTTTGCCCTGTCCAGAATGTGGAAAGCCATTGCTTTGATCAAGGGGTTACTCGGTTTGAGGTCCGTGGGAACGGAATGACTTCCCGAATGTGGGATGCTCCAGATAGCCAACTAACTACTCGGTCGACACCAAGACCAAATCCACCGTGAGGTACACCGCCGTATGCACGGGTGTCAATGTAAAACTGATAGGGCTCACGGGGGGTTCCTTCCTCGTCTAAGCGTCGCAGGATTTCCTCTTCCGACCATGTACGTTCGCCTCCTCCGATGATTTCACCGTATCCTTCAGGGGCAAGAAGGTCGTGACAAAGTACATATTTTTCGTCTTCTGTATCGACTCTGTGGTAGAATGGTTTTGCAATCTTGGGGTAATGGGTCAAGAAATGTGGAAGATCAAAATCTTGAGTCAGAATCTTTTCTTTTGAATAATCCAGGTCGTCACCCCATTCAACTTCAACACCTTTTCCTTGAAGAATTTCCACGGCTTCATCATAGCGCATGTGAGGGTAAGGGTTGTCTGCATAGCGTGCAATCAGGTCTAGGTCACGGTTAATGGAAGAGAGTTCAGTCTCTCGTTCTTCCAACAATGTTCGAGCGATATGGCGAACGACACCTTCGCCATGGGCCATAATCTCATCGTTTGAGGCCCATGCCATTTCCATTTCAGCATGCCAAAACTCTGTCAGATGTCGGCGCGTGCGGGATTTCTCTGCACGGAAGGATGGTGCAATGGTGTAGAGTCGTTCAAGAGCAGGCATGGCAGCCTCAGCATAGAGTTGCCAGGATTGCGTAAGGTACGCTGTGCGTCCAAAGTAAGGTACCTCAAACAGGGTTGAGCCACCCTCAACAGCTCCTGCCACGAAATTTGGCGCCTGGTATTCGATGAAGTCTTCGTTACGGAAGTAGTTGTGAATGGCTCCGAATGCCGAACTTCGTAGTTTCAACATTGTTGTCATCCGACTGGTTCGCAAATACAGATGGCGGTGTTCAAGCAGGAATTCTGAACCCCCTGGCATTGGATTTCCATCTTCATCTACAACATCTAGTGCTTCTTTGTTGATGGGAAACGGTCGTTCTGGGTCAACAGCACCAACAATTTCAACCGCATTAACAACAAGTTCATGACCGCCCTCTGAACGTTCGTCTACGTTGACAGTTCCTGTTAGAATCACACTGGACTCAATCAATGCTTCTCGAAGTGCCTCAAACGACTCTTCTCCAATCACATCTTTCTTACCAACGCACTGGATGTCACCGGTTGAATCTCTCAAAACAACGAAGCGCATTTTATTTGAGCCCCGAGTTCGCTTGATCCATCCTTTCAATTCAACGGTCTGTCCATCGTGCAAACCATCTTGCACATCTCCAATCCATACAGTCTTGGTCATACTCGCACCTGTTGTTCCATTCGGGGCGTGTAATTCAATGTCACCCAACATGCGGCTGCATCAAATCATGATTAAAACGAGAAAATCGTGCAAAGGGTCAAAGGCGTGTGCGGCGAGAACACATCATGAGAAAGTTAGCCGTTTATGCACTTGGGGGTAACGCATTGCAACCTCCAAAGGCGACCTCATCAACGAGTGTGGAAGTTCTCGCAAGGGTGATGAGCGACGTGATCGACCTTTTGGAAATGGACTGGTCTGTCATCATTACCCACGGAAATGGCCCTCAAGTCGGCCACCTTATGGAACTCGACCATGAAAGCATCCACTCGCTCGAATCATGGGTTGCTGCAACTCAGGGAATGATCGGCCACGATATCTCTATGAATTTACAAGGCATCCTCCAGCGTCGTCTTCGTCCAGAGCGAACAGCCGTTATTCTGACCCGCGTTGTAGTGGACGGAAACGACCCAGCTTTTGCAACCCCTACCAAACCAGTGGGGCCAATCCTCGATTCTAAAACCGTGATGTCAGCCGATTGGGATATCGCACAAACCATTCACGGCCCTCGGCGAGTGGTAGCGAGTCCAAAGCCAATCCAAATTCTGGAATTGGATGTTATTCGTAAGCTTGTTGAATTGCAAGCCGTGGTCATCTGCGGTGGAGGGGGTGGCGTCCCAGTTATCGACCGTGATGGCCATCATGTCGGGGTTCCCGCAGTTATTGACAAAGATCTGCTCTCGTCCCGATTGGCGATTGACCTCAAGGCTGATGCCCTCATCATTTCGACCGATGCCGATGCGGTTTATTCTGGATTTGGTACGCCGGATGCCAAAGCCATACGGCACTTATCTGTGGTAGAGGCTGGAGCAATGGATGATGCAGGAGCGTTTCCGGCTGGTTCCATGGCACCAAAAGTCAAAGCATTGTGTTCTTATGTTGATTCAATACATGAAGGCCAAGCCATTTTTTGCACACCAGGTGCCGTTTTAGACGCACTTCGGGGCGAAGGTGGAACTACATTTACCGCCTCATAGGTTCTTAGGAGAGACCTCGGTGAAAGAATCACATTGATATGATGGCGACCATTGGGGTAGGGCATGAAGACAACCCCTTTCATTGAAGCCGAAGCACATTGTGATGGACCATGTGGAGTTTACGACCCTGCCAGTGCTCGTGTTGCTGCAGAAGCCGTACAATCCATGACCAACAAAATGCTCGGCCTCACCTGTCCTGAAACCTCCGATGGACCCGCAATGGCTTCCTACCTCAACACCATGTCTCGCTACGCATCAATCAAGGAAGAAGAAGCACAGAAGTGCAAGGATGAACTTTTGGTCCTGTGGACCGATTTCTTCAAGCCCCAGCACATTGAAGGAAACCCTGACTTGCACGACACGTTCTGGCACGCAGCAAAACTTTGCTCTGCTTGCAAGGTAGAAGTCTCATCTCACCACGCTCAAGAACTCATGGATGCATGTGAAGCAATTCACAACATGTTTTGGTCAGTCAAGGGCCGAGAAGTGCCCTGGATTCGAGCTTCCTGAGGGCGAATCATGTCCGAACCGTTTCAGGTTCGCATCAAAGGCGACAGCATGTGGCCTACCTTCCACGATGGTGACTTTCTCACTTTTGCACCTGTTGACGACCGCACTCATCTCGAAGTGGGAATGGTTGTCTTAGCGCAACACCCACTCAAGAAGGATGTCCTCGTCGTAAAGCGAATCAACAGTGTTGAATCCAGTGGTCGTTTATTCTTGGTCGGTGATCAACCCGACCCTCTTGGTTCGGAAGATTCTCATAACTTTGGCTCAGTCCATCGCTCAGCAATTGTAGGTTGCCTCGTCCAGTGCTAATTTGAATGGCGGGCCTGACGGGGTTCGAACCCGCGGCCGATGGATTAAGAGTCCATCGCTCTACCTGACTAAGCTACAGGCCC
>ENA-ORDA01000032-ORDA01000032.1-marine-metagenome-genome-assembly--contig:-NODE-32-length-131029-cov-13.065276_pt1 | contig 131029 bp, 127 predicted proteins | sample MGYA00237778_ERZ508506 | MGnify/ENA primary metagenome ERZ508506 (study PRJEB26177, sample SAMN06267891) | marine metagenome | isolation source: Monterey Bay, California, USA | place: Pacific...
AAATCTTTAGTACCTAAGTTAGAAGTCATTATTATTACAGTATTTTTAAAGTCAACAGTTCTACCTTGGGCATCTGTCAATCTACCATCTTCAAGAATCTGAAGAAGAGTGTTAAATACATCTGGATGAGCTTTTTCGACCTCATCTAACAAAACGATACTAAATGGTTTTCTTCTAACTGCTTCAGTTAACTGACCACCCTCATCATATCCAACGTATCCCGGAGGTGATCCTATCAATCTACTGACGGTGTGCTTTTCCATGTATTCAGACATATCTATCTGGATTAAGGAGTCTTCATCACCAAAAAGGAATTCAGCGAGTGCTTTTGCAGTTTCTGTTTTTCCTACACCAGATGGACCTAAGAATATAAATGAACCAGATGGTCTTTTAGGGTCTTTTAATCCTGATCTGGTTCTTCTTATTGCTTTTGAAACAGCATTAATGGCTTCGTTTTGACCAACAATTCTCTTGTGTAACTCATTTTCCATTTCAAGTAATCTTGCAGTTTCCTCTTGTGTTAGTCTATGAACAGGTATACCTGTCCATTGCGCCAACACTTCTGCGATTTCTTCTTCATCAATGACCATCTCTACATCTGTAGAAGAAACTCCATCAAGAGAATCAATTTCCTCTAGTAAAATTTTTTCCTGATCTCTAATTTGTGCAGCTTTTTCAAAAAGTTGTGACTCAACAGCGTCAATTTTTTGTTCTCTATAATTTTTTAATTTATCAGATAATTCTTGTTTCTCTGGATCTAGTGGTTTTTTGTACACCCTCATTCGGCTTCCAGCTTCATCAATTAAATCAATAGCTTTATCAGGTAAGAATCTATCTGAAATATATCGATCAGCCATATTTACAGCAGATGCAATGGCCTGGTCTGTAAATCTCACACCATGATGTACTTCATATCTATCCTTAAGTCCACCAAGTATTTCTATAGCATCAGACAAATTAGGCTCATCAACTTTTACAGATTGAAAACGTCTTTCTAAAGCAGCATCTTTTTCAAAATGCTTTCTAAATTCTTCTAAGGTTGTTGCACCAACTGTTTGTAATTCACCTCTAGCAAGCATTGGCTTCAGAATTGACGCCGCATCAATAGCTCCCTCTGCAGCTCCAGCACCTACCAAAGTATGAATTTCGTCTATAAAAAGCACGATATCGCCTCGTGTTTTAATTTCTTTTAAAACTTTTTTAAGTCTCTCCTCAAAGTCTCCACGATATCTTGATCCTGCAACAAGTGATGAAAGGTCAAGTGTATAAATTTGTTTACCTTTTAATGTTACTGGAATGTCTCCTGATACAATTTTTTGAGCTAAGCCTTCAACTATTGCTGTTTTACCAACTCCAGGTTCACCAATTAAAACTGGATTATTTTTTGTTCTACGAGAGAGTATTTGCATAACTCGTTCGATTTCTGTTGATCTACCAATAACAGGGTCTAACTTGCCTTCTTTAGCCATTCTTGTAAGGTTTCTTCCAAATTGATCTAATATTGCAGAACCAGTACCTGAGCCAGATCTTTCACGACCACCAGTTGAGGCTGATTGTGGCTTTTTACCTTCACCTGATGAAGAGATTAACTTTATTACTGTCTGTCTTACTTGTGAGAGTTCTGCTCCAAGTTTTTTCAATACCTGTGCTGCTACACCTTCACCTTCTCGAATGAGCCCTAATAAAATGTGTTCTGTGCCAATGTAGTTGTGTCCAAGTTGTAAGGCTTCTCTAAGTGAGAGTTCAAGTACTTTTTTTGCTCTTGGGGTAAAAGGAATATGCCCACTTGGTGACTGTTGACCTTCTCCAATAATTTCAACTACCTCAGACCGCACTGAATCAATATTTATGCTCAATTCTTCAAGAGCCTTGGCAGCATGGCCTTCACCCTCTTGAATCAGCCCTAATAAAATATGCTCTGTACCTATGTAATTATGATTAAGTCTTCTTGCCTCTTCTTGGGCGAGGACAACTACTCTACGAGCTCTATCTGTAAATCTTTCAAACATATCTTTATATTAATAAGTCTCCGTTTATACGCCTAAATGAAAATTACATGTATTTATTAAATCAACTTAATCTATAAATATGGATTCAAATGAGCTAACAAACATCATACCTATACCTAGTTTATGGGAAAATTTAGAAAAACTTGAAAAACGCTTATTTGAAGTTACTGTATCGGAAGATAATTATCTCACAGAGATTTCTCAGTATCTTATTGAAGCTGGTGGGAAAAGATTTAGGCCTATAATTTCTCTACTAGCTGGTGAGTTAGGAACTGGAAACCAAGAAAGAGTAATTGATGCGGGTATTTCAGTTGAATTAATTCACTTAGGTAGCTTGTATCATGATGATGTTATCGACGAAGCTACGACACGTAGGGGTGTTGAAAGTACTAATCGTAAGTGGAATGCAACCCTCGCTATATTGGCTGGTGATTATTTACTTGCTAGGTCCTCTGAACTAGCAGCAGATAACTTAGGACTAGAATCTGTCAAATTGCTCGCATCTACTTATGCGGAATTAGTAGTTGGTCAAACAAAAGAAGTTCAATTTTCCTACAGCACGACACATAGTAAAGATGATTACCTAGAAGTGATAGGTGGAAAAACAGCAAGTTTAATTAGAACAAGTGCAAAGCTTGGAGCAATGGCATCAAATTGTTCTAAAAATACTATAGATTCAATTAGTTCGTGGGCTTGGCACAATGGAATTATTTTTCAAATTACAGACGACATCTTAGACCTAAATTCAGACAGCGAAACGCTGGGTAAACCAGCTGGTAATGATATCCTCGAAGGTACTTATACGCTGCCAGTACTTATTGCACTAGAAAAAAATCCCAAGAAGGTTGAAGAAATATTGCGTCAAGTCAAGAATTCTGAAATTCCACTCACTGAAGTTCTAGGAGAGTTTAACAACGATGAGATAGTTGAAGAATCAAAAAAATTTGTGAATTTTCATTTTAAACAAAGTAATGACGCCATAAAAAATATAGAGAATAAGAAAATTTCAAATATTTTAAATAACCTAAATGAATACTTACTTCAAAGAAGTAATTAGTTTTCAGGTTTTAAATGAGGAAATGCAACAACTTCACGTATCGAGGTATTCCCCGTAAGCATCATTACAAATCTATCAATTCCAAAACCTAGACCACCTGTTGGGGGTAACCCATGTTCCAAAGCTTCTATGTAGTCCATATCTTCAACATGAGCCTCTTCATCCCCTGACTCTTTTTTTATAGCTTGAGATTTTAGTCTTGCTTCTTGTTCAACGGAATCTATTAATTCAGAGAAGCCATTTGCAAGCTCACTACCAAAAGCGAAAAGCTCAAATCTCTCAGTTATGTTTGGATTGTTTTTATTGTTTCTAGCAAAAGGGGAAACCTCTACTGGGTAATCAATTACGAATGTAGGATTTACTATTTTCTCCTCAACAAATCTTTCAAATAAATCATAAACTAGAAGCCCCGTAGTATTTATCTCACTATTAACTTCTATATCTTTTTTATTCAACTGTTCAACAACTTCATTAAAATCACTAGAAAATTCAACTTTGATACCTACCTCCTCTGAAACTAAAGTAAACATAGATGCTTTAGCCCAGGGAAATGAAAAGTCAGCATTTTTTTCATCAAAAGAGATATCCGTACTTAATTCCAAGTCGTCAAAGACTGTAGAACACATATTTTCTACCATTTCAATAACACCACTGACATTTGTATAGGCTTCATAACTTTCCATCATTGTAAATTCAGGGGAATGGGTTTGATCTATGCCCTCATTTCTAAAAACTCTACCTAATTCAAAGACTTTCTCAAAACCTCCAACTATCATTCTTTTCAAATATAACTCTGGAGCAATTCTTAAATACATTTCGACATCAAGAGCATTGTGATGAGTTATAAAAGGCTTGGCAATCGCCCCACCAGCTTTGGGTTGCAATATTGGAGTTTCAACTTCAATAAAATCTTTGCCATGCATAAATTGTCTGATGGAGTTGATTATTTTGGAACGAATTTCTATTGTTTGTTTTGCATCTGGATTTACAATAAAATCTAGATATCTTTGACGAAACCTTGTTTCTTTATCTTTTAAGCCATGCCATTTTTCAGGAAGGGTTCTTAATGACTTAGACAAAATACTACTTGTAGAAACTTTGATTGAAAGTTGGCCTTTTTTAGTTTTCATTATCTCGCCCTTTACGCCGATGATGTCTCCAGAATCATATTTTGAAAATAAGACACTCTCTTCTTCAGATAAAGTTTTTGAGTCGACAAGAATCTGTATTTTTCCAGAATTATCAATCAAGTCAAAAAAAGAAAGCTTTCCAAAAGATCTTCCATTCAAAATCCGACCGTGAATTTTAACTTCAACTCCTGAATGTTCAGCATCTTTTAGAGTTGTATGATTTTTAATAATATCTACTATTTGAGAAGTTCCTTTAAATTCTGTTGGAAAAGCATCTTGATTATTATCCAGAAAAAATTGGATTTTTTCGGCCCTAAGGTCATATATTTCTTGCTCTGATTTTGAAAGATTACTCACAATATGTATATTAATTATTTAAATTATATATCTCTTCAAGTCCATCTAAAGTTAGATTTCTTTCATAAGTTGTATTTATGTTTAAGACTGGTTGAATTAAAGTTCCGAGTCCTCCGGTTACAACTACACCTGGGGATAGTTCTGATTCTAGTACTATCTTTTCTAACATTGAATCAATCATTGAGGCGTGTCCCAAGACTAGTCCACTTTGTATAGCCTCGTAAGTATTTTTACCTATAGCTTTGTTTGGTTCTTTAAGTTCGACAGACTTTAATGAAGAAGTTCTTGAAATTAAAGCATCCAAGCTTATTTTTATTCCTGGAGCAATTGATCCACCAAGATATTCTTTATTGTGGTTCACAACATCAAAAGTTGTAGCTGTTCCAAGATCGACAATTATAACTTCTTTATTAATTTTTTTATAACCTCCGACTGAATTTGCGATACGATCTGGCCCAAGTTCTTTAGGGTTATCAATGTTTACTTTTAAACCAGTTTTAATACCAGGACCAACAACTAGAACCTCTTTAGATGAAAATTTATTTATTGCAGACACAACACTATCTGTAATTTGGGGTACAACAGAACAAACAATAGCTCCATGAAGAAGTTCATCATCAGCTTTCGAAAGATCAATTGTTGTTCTAAACATCATTAATAACTCATCCGAGGTAACTGTTTTCCTTGTCGTATACCTATAACTTTCCCAATTATCTGAGTTGCCTACACCAACAGTAGTTTCACTATTACCAACATCTATAGCTATAATTTTTTTCATCTATCCCTCTATTCTGAAATCAATGTTGTCTATCAACCTAATTCCCTCTACGTATCCAGCAATAATAATTATAAAATTTTTTGTATTATCACTTATTGCACTAAAAGTATCTTTATCTAATATTTCAAGATAATCAATTTCAAGTAGACCATCTTTATTCCTTTGTAGTGTTTTTTCAATTGATCTACTTACAAGACCCGTTTCAAGAAATATTTCTTTTAGAGTATCAAGTTGTTTCTTTAAACCACTGGCAGTTTCCTTGCCTTTAGGACTCAATAGTACATTTCTACTACTTAGCGCTAAGCCCAATTTATCTCGTACTATCTCCCCTTCAAGAAGATTAATATCTTTATTAGTGCGCCCAATATAATCTTTAATTAAAAATAGCTGCTGTGCATCTTTTTTCCCAAAAATAACTTTTTTAGGTTTTATGAGCTCAAATAATCTATTCACTACAGTAAGAACTCCATCGAAGTGTCCCGGTCTTGATTTACCCTCGTACTGTTCGCCTATATGGCCAGAACTAAGCAGATCTGAAAAACTATCACCATATATATAGTTTTCATCAGGTGTAAAAAGATAATCTACATTTAGCTTCTCTAGATTTATTGAGTCTTTTTGAATGTCCCTGGGATATTTTTGGTAGTCATTAGTGTCATTGAATTGTTTTGGGTTTACAAAAATTGAGACAACGGTTTTTAACCCGGATTTTTTAGCTTCTTCTATTAATGAAAAATGTCCTCTGTGTAGGGATCCCATAGTTGGTATAAAAAATAGATTTTCTTCATACATATCATCTGTTATTTTTTTTACATTTTTCATATTTATCGTGCCCTATATTGGTGCCCGTAATTACTTGTAAGTTATACTACCTTTTTTTTCTACTTTTTGATCATTTAAATTAAAGTCGGCGATATCAAATACATTGATGATTTCGCAGAGTGGTTCAACTACAAACAATCTATTTCTCCAATCGTAGTGTGGAATTGTTAACTCTTTCGAAGAATTATTTTCGTTATTGAAAAAAATAATATCGATATCAATTAATCGAGGTCCATATCGATAAGTTTTTTTTCTACCAAGGAAATCTTCTATTTCTTTAACTTCATTTAAGAGATCTGAAGAAGTTCTTGAGTACTCAATTTCAGTCACTATATTATAAAAATTTCTTTGGTTTGTTTCCAACAATGCATCTGATTCAAAAATTGAAGAAACTAGATTTATTTGAGCAATATTATCAAGCTCTATCAGCGCATCCCTTAAATTTTTTTGACGATCACCAATATTAGATCCTAATGAAAGAATAATTCCCTGATAGTTATCCACTGTAGGTAACGCTGATGTCTTTGGTCTTCTTGCTAAGGGCAGTATTCGGTTTATGAACTGTAATGATTAATTTATTTATTTTTGCATCAATTAGATTTTCATATATATATTTAGCTAATGTTTCAATAAGATTAAATGAAGATGTTGCAACTAATTCTTCGACCTTCTCAACATAGTCCGCATAATTAATAGTTGTCTCTATTTGATCATCAACAACAGTGTTCTTGTTAAGTATTATGTGTAAATCAATTAAAAATAGTTGATTTTCTATCTTTTCAAACTCATAAACACCATGTTTACCATGTGTTTTTATTCCATCAATTTTAATGTCGTAAGACATTTCCTATTAACTTGGAATTAAAGCAATTGCTTTAGGTGATAAAGGTTTTCCTAAAATACGTTCAAGAATTGTTCTAGAAAATATAGGGTCTTCTAATAATTTTGAGTAAATTAAATAACCAGCCAATATCCCTGGAACCTCTTCGTCTAAATACTCTCTATGAATTAATAACTTTCTTTCTTTGTCAGAGAGAGCCTCTTTAATGGCTTCAAAAATGACCGAGATAGACTCTTTTGGAGGATTCTCCCCTAAAGGAAAATGATATGTCCTAAAGCCAACTTCTTGATAGTTTGTTAGGTTGAAATCAGTTTCCAATAAAGAGAATATAGAGTTGATCCCATTACTTTTTAACCACTGAACCTCTTCTTCTCTTCTGATTTTTCTAGAAGTAAGGCCTCCGCCACCTATGCATTCTGAAACAGCTAATTTGCCTTCGATTATCCAGTGAAAATCATTTGGTTTTAGTCCCGCCATCATCAGCCTTTCCTAGGTGTTAAACCATAGTAGCTTAACAAATTTTTTAATCAATGAAGTGTAATCTGACCAAAGAAACTCCTTGGTTTTGGCAGTGATTAAGTAATTCTTCATCGGAAGTTTTTAATAACTTTGTGAACTTTTTTCTTGAGTAGCCTATAACTAACGGATAGTCTCCAACAAACTGACCAATGGATTCAAAAAGTGTTGCAGACTGCTCTTGAGTTTTTCCAAAACCTAGTCCAACATCAATTGCTATTTGATCCCTATTTACACCTGTTTCTAAAATATTTTCAACCTGTTTCATAAGGTCATTTTTTACATCCCTAACAATATCTTTGTAATCTACTTTATCGTGAATAGATGATGAATTCTTATTTCTGTGGGTAAGTATCAATCCGGCAGAATGTTTTCTCAAAGTAGTTATCATTCTTTGGTCTTGACCTCCAGAAACATCATTGACCACAGAAAAATTATTCTGGAAAGCTTCTTCAGCGACAATTGGATTGAAAGTATCTATTGAGTGGTAAAAATTATCATTTTTATGTTCTAAAAATGAATTTAATCTGAGTAACTCTTCTTCTGTTGTTATAGATTTAAAATTTGGTTTTGTTGAGACGCAGCCAATATCAACAAAGTTGATACCTTTTTTTAATGCCGTTTCATAAACTTCAGGAATTTTTTCTTGTTTATTAAGTAAACCATCATCTGAAAATGAATCATTTGTGATATTCACTATTCCAAGTAAGTTGTTAGTTAATTTTCCTAAAAAATTATTCCAAGAAAACAACTTATTTAAAGTTCGCTATAGCTTCTGACCTGAGTGAATAATCTAATTCATAGATACCTGTGCTAAAAGTCGTAATTACGTCTGAAATTGTACTTTTTGGATTCATTAAATCTGAGCACAAATGTTTAGCGGTAACTCTTATAAATACTCCTTCAGGTTCTAATTCTCTATGAATAACCTCTGCTGCCTTTTGCGTAATTTTTTCTTGCAGAGTTAAGTCATTTGAAAGGTGATTAATCAAATCACTAAACTTTGAAATTCCTGCAATTTTATTTTTTGGAAATACAGCTATATCAAACGAACCAAAAAAAGGAAGTAAATGATGTTCACACAAGCTTGTGAAGGGAATATTACTTAAGTATATTGGCTGGCTGTGTGTCACTTCATCAAGACTCGTGAAGATTGCTGATAATTCAGATGAATTTTGAGATAATTTTTTGTCTATCTCCATAGTGAATTTTTGCAATATGGCTAGAGATTGCTCTTCAAGCTTACCGGTATTTTTTTGAATAGAGTTCAATAAATCATTGAGTAGATCACTCTTATCTAACTTACTCACTATGCCAGCTTTAAAGTTTTTCCAGAGCCATTAATTTTAACTTTTTTTATTGATTTAAAAATTCTTGAAACTTCTTCTCTATCAATTGTTTCTTTTTCCATCAAGACCTCAACCATTGCATCCATTTGTTTTTTAAATTTTTTAAGGATTTTACCAGCTATTGCATGAGCATCATTAAGAAGAATTTTTACTTCATCGTCTATGGAGGAAGCTACTTCATCCGAATAGTCTTGCTGTCTACCATAATCTCTTCCAAGAAATACTTCATTTGACCCCTTGCCGAATAACATTGGCCCTAGTTTGTCACTCATACCAAATTCCATGACCATTCGTCTGGCAATTTCAGTAGCCTTTTCAATATCATTAGATGCACCTGTTGTTGGGTCTTTAAATACTAGTTCCTCAGCAACTCTTCCCCCCATCAACATCGCTAATCGATCTTTTAATTCAGCTTTTGATGAAAGATATTTTTCTCTCTCAGGTAAAGCCTGTGTATACCCTAAAGCCCTGCCTCTTGGAATGATTGTAACCTTATGTATGGGATCTGCATTTGGAAGCGCCCAACCAACTAATGCATGTCCAGTTTCATGATATGCAATTATTTTCTTTTCCTCGTCACTCATAAGTCTGCTTTTTTTCTCCGGCCCGGCGAGAACTCTGTCGATAGAATTTTCGATATCTGTATTTGAGATGGTCTTTTTACTCTTTCTTGCAGCCAGTAATGCTGACTCATTTAATAAATTTGCTAAATCAGCTCCTGTAAATCCTGGAGTTTGTTTAGCTATTGTTTTTAAGTCAATATTTTTTGCAAGCGGTTTACCTTTAGAGTGAACTTTTAAAATCTGCGTTCGACCATCTAAATCAGGCCTATCAACAATTACTTGTCGATCAAATCGTCCAGGTCTTAATAGTGCTGGATCAAGCACATCTGGTCTATTTGTAGCTGCCATAAGAATTACTCCCTGATTAGACTCAAATCCATCCATTTCTACAAGAAGCTGGTTCAATGTTTGTTCTCGTTCATCGTGACCCCCACCAAGACCTGCTCCACGCATTCTTCCGACAGCGTCGATTTCATCAATAAAGATAATTGCTGGCGACGAATCTTTTGCTTTTTTGAACAAGTCTCTAACACGACTTGCCCCTACACCAACGAACATTTCAACAAAATCTGAACCAGAAATACTATAAAATGGAACATTAGATTCCCCAGCTACAGCTCTTGCTAGTAGCGTTTTACCTGTACCGGGTGGTCCAACTAATAAAACACCTTTGGGAATTTTTGCTCCAAGATCATTAAACTTTTCAGGAGACTTAAGGAATTCTTTTATTTCTTCAAGTTCTTCTTTTGCTTCCTCAGCTCCTGCGACATCGCTAAATGTGACCTTAGGAGTTTCTTCGTCCATTTCTTTAGCTTTGGATTTACCAAACTGCATAATTTGATTGCCATTTGATCTTACTTGAGAAAACATGTAAAACATGAAGCCAGCAAGGAATAGCCATGGTAAAAATGCTATGAAATAATCCTGAAAGCCAGCAGGTTCAGTGTCAGTACTTAACTCAATTTCTTCATCTACTAGTAGTTGAAAAACTTCCCCTTCGAAACCTTCTGGATATTCGGTTTTAAAAACTTCACTTTTACCTATCACTTCAAAATGCACTGTGTTTGACTGCTCTTTAATAATTGCTTCTTCAACTTTTTTCTCATTAATCAAAGATTTAAATTCAGAGAAAGAAACCTGCTCAGGTGCATTTATATTTTCGTTATATTGCTGAACGCCAAGAAAAATTAACAGCCCTAAAGCAGCGTATAAAAAAAATGACCTGTTTTTATTTTTTTCTTTATTATCCATTATGTTTTAATTTAATACCCGCACGATTAAAAGTAATTATCAAATTTAAGAAAGTACACCAAGATAAGGAAGTTCACGGTATTTTCCGTTGTAGTCAAGCCCATACCCCACTACAAATTCAGGACCGATTTCGAAACCGCTGTAGTTTATTTCAATTGGATCTTCAGCGACGTCTTTTTTAACAAACATGCAGAAAATTTCAATACTTTTTGGATTTCTTGATTCAAGTAGTTTTTTTAAGTTTGAAAGTGTGAGTCCGGTGTCATAAATATCTTCAACAATCAAAACATTCTTGTCTGTGATGTCATATTCTAAATCTTTTACAATTTTTATTTGTCCTGATGATTCAGAACCATAATAAGATTTGATACTCATAAAATCAAAAGTTACATCAAGCTGCAGTTGTTTTGCTAGATCGCTCACTACAATAAACGCGCCCTTCAAGATGCCAATTACAACTAACTCTTCTTCTTCGTATTTATCATTAATTTTGGTGGCAATTTCAGAGATTTTATTTTCAATCTCTTCCTTAGATATCAAAGTTTTAGAAATTTTCAATTTTACCCTTTTCTACAGAAGCACTTATTATATGTGAATAATTCTCTTTATGAAAGTCAAGAGCCACGTCTGACTTTCTTATTCCTGGAAGCCAAATTATTTCATCATCGAGAATCATCATTGGCCAAACCTCTTTCATTAATCCTTTAATGCCAAAAGACCGCATAACTTCAGATACTTTTTGGTCAGTTCCGTTAGCCCTTATCTTGTCACCACTCTCTAGCATCCTCGTAGAAATGTTATTACTACCGGGTGGAATTGCTAAATTCCACCTATTATGAGACGTTACTTTTTCAACTTTTACAAGATTTAAATATCCATAACTTAATTTGTCTAGGTTAGGTTGTTCACACCAAAGATGTTTGTTAACAAAAATTAAAAGTGAGGATGATTTCAAGCAAAACCAGTCCCCATAAAAAGATACTTGACTACCAGAAGTAATGACTTCTTTTATTTTATCAATATCCTTTGACTCCATTCCTGACATACCTAGTAGTTTTGCAATAAGTGACAAGGATGAAATTAATTCAGGATTATTAAAATTTATCATAGAGATTGGAATCTCAACATACCCTTTGCTTGACTTAATAAATTTTAAAAACCTTGTTTCTCCTGGAAGTGCATACTCTACCTCGGTAATTATTTGATTAATCTTATCTTCTAATGAACCGGTAAATCTTTCTTTGACCTCGTCAAAAATAACATTTCTAATCCAATTTCTATTTATTTGGTTATCAAAATTTGTCTCATCATCAAGGTAATTGATTTTGTTTTTTTCAGCATAGCTAATAACTTCTTGCTTGGATACACCCGATAAGGGTCTTAGTATTTTATTCACCTGTACGGGAGTTGACTTTAAACCATGTAAACGTGTACCTCTAAATAGATTCATAAAGAATGTTTCAACTCTATCAGACAGGGTGTGTCCAAATAAGAGATATTCTTCTTCTTCAATGTTCATATTCAATTCTTTCATTCTCACATTTCTCATTTGGGTTTCAGATGCATTGGGCTCTAAAGAGGTTTGTAGTGAGACAAAAGCAATACCTAATTGGTTAGCAATAGATTTTGCTTGTAGTTCTAAGTCACTTGAATGAGTTTGGTTGTGATTTACGAAAACACTTCTTACATTTTTAGAATACTTAGTAGCTAAGAAAGCCAATACAGCACTATCTACACCGCCACTTAAAGCCACAACGTATTTCTTGTTAATATCAAAGTTTGATAAGAATTTTTCTTCGATTGGGTTAGACATTCAACACCGAGAATACTTTTATTATTCTTTTACCTTATATCGTTTTCTCGTTACCTGTCGAAAATACTGAACTACGTTTCCAAGAATTACTAAGGTTGCGATTGCAACTGAAGTAGGAATAAGAAATTTGTAAGTCCACGCAGGATCTTCAGGTTCTTCAATTTCTTCCTCAATTACTATTGCAGGTACTGGTAGCTCATTCTCACCATTGTGATCATCAGCTAACGCCATCGCAGGAAAAATTAGACTCCAAACACTTATATACATAATTAATTTTTTCACATAAAAAGACTAGTTAGTTATTTATAAAATACGATTAAATTTTAAAGATATTTTGAGCCGAAGGAGGGAATTGAACCCTCGGCCTGCTCATTACGAGTGAGCTGCTCTACCACTGAGCTACCTCGGCAATAGTTGGGGTCTCTTAAAAAGTGAAAATCCCAGTTGATCTTGCGACCTTCTGGGACTCTCGTACTATCTTGTTTTCAATCTTTCGATTTCATTTGAGATAGTTATATAAAAATAATGATTTTATTAATTAATTGCAACAAAAAATAAGATTAATTTTCGCGAACATTCAGAAAATTTTTAATAGGTGACTCGTACAAACTAGGTTCGAGAAGGAAACTATCATGTCCCTTTTCAGAGACAAAATGTTCAATCTGCACATTACAATTTTGTTCTTTCAATACATTTGCTAAATTTATCTGTTGCTCCGGGTAAAAGCATACATCTGAATCAACGCTTAAAATTAAGACATCTTTTGATGATATATTTTGTAAAATACTATTAGATAGCCTAAAATTTTGCCAGCCTCTGATAATTGATAAATATGACTCATTCGTGAATCTTTCAGTAAATTTTTCACCTTGATGTATCATATAAGACTCTTCAGAGGTTTTAATAAAATTATCCAAATAATCTTCTGTATACTCCGTTTCATCTTTTGCTCTCTTGGAGAGTAATTCAAGTGATATGTATGTTTTATGGGCAACCATTCTGGCTAGAGCGAGGTAGTCTTTTTTTCTCTCTTTTGAATCACTACCTAAATTTAGTACATATGCCTGCTCGAGATTGTGGAGTAACTGTAGAGTTGAGACTTTTAGTCCACTAGAAATTGATATTATTTTATTAACAAAATTAGGAAATCTAGCGGCAAATTCAAGAGCCATCAAACCTCCTATAGAAGGACCTACCACTGCATGTAAAACCTTGACGCCGAGGTGGTCTAATAATTCTTTTTGTGTATTTTCGATATCTCTAAATGTTATTTCTGGAAAATTTTGTTCTTCACTCATTTGATAATTATTTGGTCCTGTTGATCCATAACAGCCACCTAAGTAATTTGCACAAACAACAAAATACTTATTCGTATCAATCATTTTTTCGGGACCTACAAAATCATCCCACCAACCAATTTCAAGCTCTTCATTCCATGGTAAAGTTTTATCATGAAACTGCTCGTAATTACCTGCTAGTAAGTGACTACCCGTAAGGGCGTGAAATATGAGTATTGCATTATCTCCAGAATGAGATAGTTGCCCATACGTCGTATAGGCAACTTCTATATCATCCAGAACTTCGCCAGAATCTAATTTAAAATGCGGTATCTGGAATTTAGATATATTGTTATTTTGTACTTTCAAGTGCCTGTGAAAGATCTTCAATGATATCTTCTATATTCTCAATACCTATGGATAGCCTCACAAGCTCTGGTGGTGATCCAGCCGCAACTAAAGCCTCATCATCTAGCTGAGAATGAGTCGTAGAAGCAGGGTGGATTGCTAACGACCTAGTATCTCCAACATTTGCTACATGTCGAAACATTTTTAAGTTATCAATAAATTTTTGGCCAGAATCTTTACCACCTTTTATTCCAAAAACTACCATGGTTCCACCAGTTCCATTAAGGTATTTTTCTGATAATTCATATGACGGATCTCCTTCAAGGCCGGGAAATCTAACCCATTCAACCGAATCGTGAGCTGAAAGAAACTCTGCTGCCTTTTTAGCATTGCTACAATGCCTTTCCATTCTCAGACTGAGAGTCTCAAGTCCAGACATCACCTCAAAAGCTGTATCAGGTGACATGTTTGCACCAAGATTTCTAAGGGGTACAGTTCTTAGTCTCAAAGAATATGCTACATTTCCAAGATCTCCTAGGTCATGCCCCCAACGCATATTACCGTAGCTACTGTCTGGTTTGTCATAAAGAGGGAAGTTGCCGTTCCCCCAGTCAAAACCACCTTTTTCAATAACAGCGCCTGCAATAACTCTTCCGTGGCCAGACATCCATTTTGTTAAAGAATAGACAACTATATCTGCTCCAAAATCAAATGATTTTTGAATAGCAGAAGTTGTAAATGTAGCATCAACAATTAAAGGAATGCCGTGCTTATGAGCTATTTCAGACAGTGCCGTTACATCCGCAACAATAAGTCCTGGATTTGTGACAGTTTCGCAATAAATTGCTCTTGTTTTATCATCAATACTATCTTCAACTGCTTTTAAATCTGTTATGTCTACTTTTTTGGCATCAATTCCATATTCTGGAAGAATATTATCAAACATTGTGTATGTTCCACCATAGAGTTGGTTAGCTGCGACAAAGTTATCGCCTTGACTCATAATGTTTATTAAGGAATACATTACCGCTGATGTACCAGATGATAATGCTACGCACATTGCACCATCTTCTAGAGCCGTAAGTCTTGCTTCAAGTGCCCCGACCGTTGGATTTCCAAGTCTCGAGTAAATATTGCCAAATTCTTTTAATCCAAATAAATTAGCAGCATGTTCCGTATTGTTAAATTGATATGCTGTTGTCTTATAAATCGGAACTGTAATTGATCCTTCAGCATCTGCATCAGAATCCCACCCTGCGTGTAATAGTTTTGAGTCGTATTTCATAAGTTTCTCCTTTAATTTGGAGAGGGTTTTGACTAGTTAGTTGCATTTCTGCCACATTTTCTAGCACCTTGGATAGTCTTCCAGGTTGCTGAGGTCTTAACCTTCTCTGTATGTATATTTAAATTATATCAGCTTAAATAGTTGTTTCTAGATATTTTCGATTTTTTCCCAATTTCGTTCATCGTGGCCAAAGTGAGAGAAAAGTGTATCCGTTCTATAGTCCACAGTTAGTAAGCTCAACCTTTCGATAATTGCTGCAGGCCTCATATCAAACTTGTTAATAAAGTCTTGTAGTGTACTATTTTCTTTTTTTTCAGTTCCAAAGGTATCAACTGTTAACTCATAAGGATCTGCTTTTCCTATCGCATAAGCAACCCTGACTTGACATCTATCAGCTAGTTCATGAGCTACTACATTTTTAGCAAGATGTCTCGCAGCATAGGCGGCAGACCTATCTACTTTGCTAGGGTCTTTTCCTGAGAAGGCTCCTCCCCCAACAGGAACTGAAGGTCCATAAGCATCAACTACTATTTTTCTACCTGTAAGACCAGTGTCTCCCGCGGGCCCTCCTTTCACAAAGGAACCAGATGGATTGAGGTCTAGAACGAAATCTTCAGAAATATGTTCAGATACAATTTCATTTACTTGTTCTTTTAATTTTTCTAAATCAATATCTGACTGGTGTTGGGTTGAAAAAACAACTTTTGTTTTTTCGCCGCCGCTTGTAACTTGTACTTTTGAATCTAAATCGAGCATAGGATCTGAATTTTGAAGATCCCACAAGCTTTTTTGTATATTTCTTGATTTATCGAAAGTAACAGGCATTAATGATTTGGTTTTATTCGTGGCGTAACCAACCATAATTCCCTGATCTCCTGCTCCTTGGTTTTTGTCATCTTCAACAGCTGCTCTAATTTCTTCTGATTGTGGAGTGAGTTCGTTATATATTGAAAGCTTTTCTAAATCAAAATCTTCAAAACTGGTTTTAATAGTTTTACTTAGGGCTAATTTAACAATTTCTCTAATATCTTCTGAAGAAATATTAGCAATTTCACTTATTTCCCCTCCTACAAGAACTAATCCTCCATTTTTCGTACCTGTTAGGAATGTTTCGACAGCGACTTTGGAAGCACTATTATTTTTTAAAGCTTGTGTAAGAACATAATCTGATATTAAATCAGCTATTTTATCTGGGTGTCCTGGTGAAACTGTTTCAGCTGTAACCATGTTTTTCATTTAATTTTCTCCTTATTACGTTTATGAAGATAAATAGCATATTTTTTGTCTATAAAAAACCGCATTTGAGCACCTTTGTTTGCTTTCTAGGTTGCTGAGGTTTCCCTCTCTTCATGCATGCTAATGGTAATGTGAGTAATATTATTTACAATTACTTCTAGAAAAAATAATTAGTTCAAGAAATTTATTACCCTTAATTTTATGATTTCAGAAGTAAAGAAAATTTTTCATTTATTACTCTCAGTTGCTTTTTCCTCTACTGGATTTATAGCTGCTGTAACTATCACCGTCTTAGCTGCAAGAGAAGTTTCATCAAATCCATATTTAATTGGGTTTCCAAATGCTGTCGGTGTTGCTGGTGCGGTAATTGGTACTCAAATGTTTGATAGGATGTCACAAAAATTTTCAAAAAATAGAGCTCTATCCAATACTTTTCTAATTGGTAGTTTGGGAGGACTAGTTCAAATTTCTTCTTTGATAATTGACTCATTTTATCTTCTACTAATAGGAGCATTTATTTTGGGTATTGGTCAATCAGCAGCTCTTCAAACTAGGTATGTTGCTTCATTCGTAGCATCAGAAAGTTTTAAAGCTACAGCTTTATCTTTAGCAGTTTGGTTTTCAGTCTTTGGCTCGATATTTGGTCCCAGATTAGTTGGAGAGTATTCAGCAGTTTTTGAAAACTGGTTGGGGTCTGACCTGATAGTTGGTTACTTCATTGCTACATTTGGAATGTTCCTTGCAGGTTTGTCTGTCTTGTTATTCTCTCAAAAAGATAGCGCTCTTAATAAAAAACTAGTTATTGAAAAATCACTCAAATTATCTGAACTTGATAGCACTGCAAGATTGTTAACAAAAATCCTTGTACTGAATCACTTTGTGATGGTATTAATTATGTCTGCAACACCCCTGCATGTAAAAGATATTGGAGAAACAATAAAATTAGTAGGGACCATTATAAGCTACCACACACTAGGTATGTTTTTACTATCACCCATTCTTGGAAAGCTAGTTGATAAGTATGGATCTAAACTTTTTGCTGTAATTGGGAGCCTTATACTCATCCTGAGTTGTGTAGTTTCGCTTTTTAATACAAATATATTATTTTTAAAAATTGGTCTATATCTTCTTGGCCTTGGGTGGAACTTTACCTACATAGCAATAAGCTCTGCTATTTCTAATTATTCAATTAGTAATGGGATAAATCTAAACATTAAGAGTGACAGCCTAGTATTTGTTGGGAGTTCTATTGCTCATATTAGTCTCGGATTTACATACTTAAATTTCGGTTATTCTAATCTCATTTATTTTGGGTTAATTATTGGTGGCTATTTACTATTTAGTGTTAAAAAATTTATCAGCTTAAAAAGTCTATAGTTTACTTCTAAATTTCAATAGTTAACAAGTCTTCGCCAATGATCACATTACCCATGTAAGATTCTCTTATTTCCTTGGTTAAAAAAGCCTCATCAAAAACTGGGGGGACAAAGTGAGTAAGTATTAATTTTTTTACGTTAGCTGCTTTTGCAATCTCTCCAATTTCTTTTGGACTAGTGTGATAGTCTCTGACATTAAAAATAGTTTTTTTAGACATCCTTTTCTCGTCGAATTCTAGGTTAATGAAAACTTCATGCACCAACGCATCTGCGTCCATAGCATGAGTTATTAAATTCTCATTTTTTCTTGTGTCTCCAGAAATTACTACTTTTTTCTCATTCTCTGTATCCAAAACTTTTATCTGGTACCCGTATGCAGGCTCAACCGGATAGTGGTCGACCTCGAAGGGAGTTATCTCTAAATCAAGATTCTTGTATGCATAGTCTGAATTAATTTCTATGATCTCGTAATCAAGCCCATCTTTATTAGGTCTTTGCTCCCATTGAACTCTTCCTTGAAGTTCGTTTTTAAAAGCTTTAAGCATATTCTGAAAAAATTCCTTTGTGCCTTTGGGTCCAACTATTCTAAATTTCTTATCTCTTCCTTGATGCCATCCAGATATATACAGCTGATAAATATCCATGACATGGTCGGAATGCAAATGTGTCACGAAAAGGATTTCTATATCAGATGATTTGACTCCAGCAGCATTTAATCTTTGGGTTACTCCGGAACCGCAATCAAATAAATAATTTCTACCTTTGTGAGTAAATAAAGTACTGGGACCAAATCTTAAACTACTTGGACTGGGACAACCTGTTCCTAAAAGAGTTAGGGTGCTCATAATTCTGCTAGCTCTACTGATAAATTATTCAAGACAATACTATCTCTCATCCCTTGTTGAATTTCCTCTGTGGCGCTCTGAATTAGTTCACAATATCTATAATTTAATTTATCAATATCCTCAGAAGTTAGCACTGCTCTAACTAAGTATTCAAGAGAACGAGTAGTCAATTTATTACCAAAAGTAGCTGTCGATTCCTCAAATTCTAATTGAATATTTTTTACATCTTTTAATAAGCTCTGGAATTTAAACATATTCTTACTTGAAGTAGAGTTTGTACTGGTTAGCTGTTCTAAGTTTTCTAACAAATTTTTAACTTTATCTTTATTAACGATAGATTTGAAATCTCTAATATCAATAAAGTTCGAGAAATCATCGAAAGTGAAGTCATAAGTTGTTACTATTTCAGACTCTACAAAAACTGTTCTACAACGACTTTTAATAGTATTAATAATTCCTCTATTTGCATCATCTTTAGCGTGTGACCAAAAACTGCCGGTAGAAGTAAGGATGAAAATACTAGACTCGGATGGTTCTTCGAGTGTCTTGAGTAATGCATTTGAGGCTTCCTCTGTTAATGACTTGTAGGGTGGAAAGATAATTACCTTATATTTTCCAGATATAGGGGACAAATTATCTTTGTTGAGTACATCTCTTACATCTTCGATACCAATAGTGTTTATGTTTTCTGACGTAATGAGTCTTACATCTGGGTGATTATCCTCATAATTCTCTGACAGATTAATTTTTGATGCAAATTGAATTGCTTGTTCTAACACATACTTAGATGAGTCTGACAATAGTAAGTATGCATGGAAAGGTGACTTACTCTCTTTTTCAAGACTGAAATTAAGATTTAGCAAGATCCAACCACTCGGATACTTTAGTGAAATTTTCTTGTTTTGAATCTTCAGCATTTATAACTAGAAATTTATCGCTGAAGTCCTCTGCTAATTGTAAATATCCATCTCTAACTTTATTAAAGAAGCTGACTTTATCACTTCCAATCCTGTCTGCAATTTTTTGTCTTGATAGAGATATTTCTGGATCAATATCAAGAAGAACTACTTTTTCTGGCCAGTAGCTACTTAATGCAAAGTCATTGAGTTCGTATACTTTTTCGTAGCCCAACCCTCTTCCAACTCCTTGATAGGCAACTGATGAATACGCCGATCTGTCAGTAATAATTACCTGCCCATTTTTGATAGATGGTTTTACTACCTCTTGAATTAATTGGGCACGGCTTGCACTAAAAAGAAGTGCCTCCGCTGTTGGATTAACCTCGAAGTCGTGACTTAATAACAAATCTCTAATTCCCTCGCTAAGTTTTGTACCTCCGGGTTCTCTAACAATTTTAAAATCTACACTTGCTTTAGAAAGTTCAGCCGACAATTCATTAATCAAAGTAGTTTTACCAGATCCATCTATACCTTCAAATGCTAAATAATTACAATTCATTCTGGTTCATCCTCTATCGATTTAAAATTTAATTTAATATTGTTAAAATTAGAATTCTCAATACCAAACTCTTTAAATATCTTTCTGTAACTTGTAATAAAAGTAATCAATCCAGAAATAAAAATCAATAAAGAACTGATCTTTAATACCGTCTCGACGCCACTACTTGCAAAATAAGAATCTAAGTAGTTTGCTGCAATGCCCGAGGTTATGAAAGATAGGAGTAGTGCGATTCTACCTATGGTATAAAAGTTACCAAAAACCCTGCCTCTCATCTTTTGGTCTGTAGTGGCTTGCAGGAAGCTTATGGTTAGGAGATAAACACCCCCAGTACCAACTCCGGAAATAAAAATGGATAAGAGTATGTTTGTAAAATCAGTTGCAATAAATGCAGTAAACAAAGATATGCCTGTAGAGAGCATACATAAGCCAATAACAAAACTCACTCGTGAGAATGTACTTACAAAATAACTAAACGTAACCATGCTAAAGATGATCCCTGTTCCAAATGAAGCAATCATGAAGCCAAAAGAGCTTTCTGTAAAACCTAAGTCCACTGTTAAGAAGGTGTGTCCTAGTATAAAAAGAGCTCCTGCTCCAAAAAGGCTGAGTGATATTGAAACTGTTATGTTTCTAATTTCCTTATTACCAAAAAAATAATTTAGTCCTTCTTTAAACTCTTTTAAGACAAACCCATCATTTTCAATAGTTGTCTTGACACTTGTTGTTTTTAAAAATAATAAAAGATAGGCCGACAGCATGAATGTAATTGAGTCAAAAAGAAAAATAATTGATCCCGACCAACCATTACCAAAACTTGTTATGAAAGTAGGAACTCTAATATCAGCTATTAATGCAAAAAATATAGAAGCTATTGGCAGTGTTGCATATGTTCCGATTGCAAATAATGAGTTTGCTTTTACTAGGTTTTCTTTATCTACTAATTCAGGGACAACAGACTCTCGTGATGGTTGTCTCATCAAAGAGAATATTTCAGTTAAAAAATTAATGATAAACAAATGTAGCAAACTGTTTGCAAAGAAAAGAAATAAAACAATTACCATTCGCGATAAATCTGTAAAAATCATTATATTTTTCTTATTCATTCTGTCAGCCATAAGACCAGCAAATGAAGACAGGAATGCAGGAATAATTCTTGCAATCACCGGGACAACAGCTGTTATACCTGAGTTACCATTTTCAGAACCAAGTTGACTAGCAAGTGCTACTGACGCAAATAATGTAGCCCAATCTCCAAAGCTAGAAAGCGATCCTGACCACCACAAAATTGAAAATTGTGATTTTGAAAATATTTTAATTTTATTCACTTATTTATATACTAAAAGAAAATAAAAATACTTTTTTTTAAAAATCCTATACATATTAAAAAAATGATGTTAAAAATGAGGACATGTCAAAACCTTTAGTAATTGTTGAGTCGCCAACGAAAGTTAAAACTATATCGAAAATACTTGGTTCTGATTATATTGTAAAGTCTAGTGTTGGGCACATTAGAGATCTTCCGAGGAATGCAAAATCAATTCCTTCAAATTACACAAATAAAGATATTTTATGGGGAGCAGTTAAACCAAGTGATTTTGAGAACATCTATGTTATCCCTGAAGATAGAAAAAAAATAGTCAGCGAACTTAAGAAACTAGCAGATGATGCAACAGAGATTTATCTTGCGACTGATGATGATAGAGAGGGTGAAGCAATTGCATATCATTTAAAAGAGGCTCTTGAGCTAGAAGATGAGCCAAAGAGAATTAAATTTAATGAAATTACACCAGCAGCAGTCCTTAATGCAGTTAATAATCCTGAAAAAATTGATATTGGTAAATTTAAATCTTATGAAGCCAGAAGAACTCTTGACCGTATGATTGGTTATGAGATATCACCAAAAGTTCGTGACTTGGGAGGTGCATTCATCTCTACGGGTAGGGTACAAGGCCCCGCAATAAGACTTATCGTTGAAAGAGAAGAAGAGAGAATTAAGTTTGTGACTTCTCAATATTTCGATATAACAACTGTCTGTATCGGTAAAAATGTACAGTTCGAAGCAAGTTTAAAAAAAGTACAAAATAAAAGACTTGCCTCATCATCTGATTTTGATAAGGATGGTAATAAAATTAGCTCAGAAAAGAAATACCTCTCACAAGAGGAAGCTGATGAAGTAAGCACGAAACTTACAAATGCTAAAGCAGAAATTTCATCTATCAAGGAATCAGCACGCAGTGGGAAGCCTCCTAAGCCCCTCAAAACTACTAGCTTACAAACATCTGCACGCAGTAACCTAGGGTTCCAGCCCCGTAAAACAATGGGTATTGCCCAACGACTATATCAAGAGGGTTTAATAACCTATATGAGAACAGATTCGATTAGATTGTCAGATGTAGCGATCAAAGCCTCTAGAAATTATATATCTCAGAATTTTTCAGCTGAGCACCTTCCAGAAAAACCAAATTATTTTGGTGATAGTAAAAATGCTCAAGCCGCACATGAAGCAATTAGACCCTCTGGTGAAACCTTTACTGCCCCATCTGAATTACTCGGAACCCATAAAGAAGACAGCGATGAATTCAAACTTTATAGTTTGATATTTAATACGACTGTTGCTTCTCAAATGACTGACGCAAAAGGAATTACAAAGTCGATAGAGATACAGGTCGAAGATGACAAGTTTGGTCCAATGATACTGGGTATTTCAGGAACTACATGGACTTTTGGTGGCTATAGGGATTTAATTAAAAATGCAACAGAAAAGTCACAAGAATTACCTAATTTATCTAAAGGAGACCTAGTTGACATAGTAAGTTGTAAAAATGAAGAAAAATTTACAAATCCTCCAAATAGATATTCCTCTACGTCATTAATAAACAAGCTTGAAGAACTAGGAATCGGTAGGCCGTCGACATATGTCTCCATAATTGAAAGTATTACCTCAGTCTTTATCAATTCAGAATCAAGTCTTAAACCTCGAATCCTAGCTATGGCCTTAATAAATAACTTTATGAAGCCCTACTTCAATCAGTACATAGACTACGAATTCTCCAAATCAATGGAAGACAGTCTAGATGAAATTCTTGAAAGTAAAAATCCTCAAGAATCTAAAGTTAAATTTCTTGAAAAGTCCCATCAAACGATATCTGATCATATTGAAAAGTATGGAGTTCAGGACCCCTTAGCATTAACATCCATACAGCTACCTTTTGAATCAAGATATGTAGTTAAGACTGGAAGAATTGTTGGAAAAGTTCCTTATCCATATTTACTAAGAGATGACGATTTCAAAGTAGGCCTTAACCCAGATATAGCCTTGGAGGAAGTGAATACTGATTACATTCAAGAGCTAGAAGGGAAGCAGGAGGAAAGTCTTAAGAAAGAGCGGGTTGTTTGTAAATGTCCAGAGTGTGATGCTTCGATATTTATAAAACTAGGGCCCAATGGTGGGTTTTATATACAACATGGCGTGAAAGAAAAGGGTGTAAGACAAAAAAAATGTACTTATAAAAATTTGATTGGACCAATTTTTGAAGACGAAGATCCTGATACGCTCTCTCCTGAGGATTGTGTTGAAAGATTTTCTCTTTCTGCCAAGAATCCAAGAAAAGTTGCGACACAGGGTGAATGGACATATTCCTCTGCTGTCGGACCATACGGTGGATATGCAATGAAACAAAGATCTAGAACTGTGTTTGATATAGATGAATTGAGAGATTTGTCCAAGGATGGGATTCGTGAACTGGTTGAAGAAGATAAATATAGAAATATATCCAATTTCTTAGGTGGGGAAATATTAAAAATGCCAAAGTCTGCTTCTAAAGATTCCATGTTAGATATGATTACGGAACATTTCTATCTTGATGAAAAGCAAATTAAAAAACTATCAAAAGATCATCTTGTACAACTAGCAAAACTACTAGATATTGTCTTTTATAGGGGTAGATTTCGAATGAAAGCTGAAGATGCAACAAAAGATAACTTAATCAATAAAATATTGATAGAAAAGAAAAATAAAGCTTTAGAAAATCAGAGAATGGCAATATCTGTTACAGAAAGTGAAATCTTGGGCCTATTTGGTGACTACATCTCCGAAGACGAATAAGATTAAATAATTTCACTTTCAAACTTCTTTGCGAAAGCGTTAAGACTAAAATTTTCAAGTATATTTTCTCTGTTTTTATTTCCAAATGAGTCAAGCTCACTTGGATTCTCAATAAAATAAAGGACTCCATCGATAATTGTCTTTTTATCACCAACAACAAACCCAGATACACCTGGGATAATAGTCTCTGGAGCACCTCCTGATGTTCCAACTAGAGTCGGTAGGCCATAACTTGCAGCTTCTAAATAAACCAACCCAAGACCCTCGAACTCTGCACCAAAGTACTTTGATTTTGAGGGCATTACAAAAATATCTATGTTTTCATAAAAGTCATATTCTTTATCTTTTTGTTCCTCTATGAAATTAACTTTGGCAGAAGAGACTGAAGCTAAGCGTTGGAGATAATTTTTCTGTTTGCCAAAACCTAAGATATCTAATTCAACATTGTGACCATTTTCTTTAAGGTCATGCATTGCATCTATAACCCAGTCTATTTTTTTTCTAGAAACAAAACGGCTCATAACTCCAACTTTTATTGTTTTCTCTATTTTGAATTCTTTTTGAGATGACGGAATTGTTATACCTGCGCCAATATTAATAATTTCTGTTTCTGTAATATCTTGTAGTTTTTTTTTCGAAAATTCACTTACTGTAAATATTTTATTTAATTTATTGAGATTTCTTTTTAAGACTGATCTTAATAACGGTATGTAGTTCAATACATTGAATTCTGCACCATGACAAATCATGAATTGAGGAATCTTGATATTCTTTGGACTATTAATATTCGAAATCTGGTCTAGTTTGCCAATCAGCAGGAATTGAGGATTGCTTGACCCATGTAAAATAATGTCAATATTCTTATTTTTGATAATGTCAGATATTTCTTTAATAGTATCTTTACTATTCAAAAAAAAGCTAGATGAGGAGTTTATTACATTATCTCCTTCAGCCCAGCTAGGTGCATAAATAGTAAACTCATGATCTACGGAACTAACTAGATTAGTTAAATATGTACTGATTCCACCCTTTTTAGGGAGCCAATCATTAGTTATAAGTAATATTCTCATAATGTACTGAGTAATATTATACGTCTGTAATTAATTTTTAGGCTTTTAAAAAGCAGACGCAAATATCAAGCTAACAATTGTCATAACTTTAATGACGATATTCATTGCTGGGCCTGATGTATCTTTAAATGGATCGCCAATGGTGTCCCCAATCACAGCAGCCTTATGTTCATCGGAACCCTTACCGGCACCCCCACCAGCTTCAATATATTTTTTAGCATTATCCCAAGCACCGCCTGAGTTTGCCATAAATATAGCAAGTAAGAAACCTGTTACAAGTGATCCAGCTAAGAAACCTCCGAGAGCTTCTTTATCCCAAAATCCTATTATTAAAGGTAGCGCTATTGCTAGTCCCCCAGGTAGTAACATCTCCTTTAGGGCAGCAGTTGTTGCTATGTCTACACATTTGGTGTAGTCGGGTACAACTCCTTCTTTCCCCTCTCTCAAACCAGGAATTTCATTAAATTGTCGTCTAACTTCTTCAATCATTTTGAATGCTGCTCGTCCTACTGCATTAATCGTCATAGCTGCGAATAAGAATGGGAACATCCCTCCAAGAAATAAACCTAATGTCACTTCCACTTCTGTTATATCTAATTTTTCAATTCCTGCACTTTGCACAAAAGCTGAAAATAAAGCTAGTGCGGTTACCGCAGCTGAAGCAATAGCAAAGCCTTTTGCAATTGCAGCTGTTGTGTTACCAAGTGAGTCTAATTCATCAGTAGCTTCTCTAACCTCAGGTGGCAAGTGAGCCATTTCAGCAATACCTCCAGCATTGTCAGCAATTGGGCCATATGCATCTACAGCCACAGTAATACCTAATGTTGATAGAACTCCAATAGCCGCAATAGCGATTCCGTAAATACCACCGTCAGCACCTAGTGCCCAGTCGCCAGCTGTATATGCTCCATAAATTCCAAAAACAACAACTATAACTGAGAATGCAGCAGATCTCATGCCTTCAGAGATTCCTGATAGAACCAAAGTTGCTGGACCAGTTTTTGCCTGATCGGCAATATTTTTTACAATTGAATAGTGGTCTGATGTAAACCATTCTGATATTTGACCAACCAATAGTCCAACTGCAAGTCCAATAATTACTGAGATAAATAGTCCAATTGGATTTTCTGTATAATCAGCAAACATATAATCGCTCAAGAAATATACACCCACAACAGTCAAAGCTGCCGCACTATATGTTCCTCTATGAAGCGCCTGTGCCAGTTTCCCCTCTTTGGGAACAACCAAGAATGATGAAAGAATTGATGATCCCATTCCTATAGTTCCTACAGCTAGTGGAAAAAGTAATAAAGAAGGTAGAACACTTTGGCCTGCAAAAACTATGGCTGCATAAGCTAATGGAGCAACTAGTGAGCCTACATAGCTCTCAAAAAGGTCTGCTCCCATACCAGCAACATCTCCTACGTTGTCTCCAACATTATCAGCAATAGTTGCAGGGTTTCTTGGGTCGTCTTCAGGTATTCCTGCTTCAACTTTACCTACTAAGTCAGCACCGACATCGGCAGCTTTGGTATAAATACCTCCACCAACTCTAGCAAAAAGAGCGATTGATGAGCCACCAAGTCCTATTGCAGCTAATACATCGTAGCCATTAGGGAGTTCTAGAACTTCAATAAATAACCAATATCCAAGAGATACCCCTAATAAACCTAAGCCAGCAACAGTAAAGCCCATTACGGCTCCGCCTCTAAATGCAACTGGTAAGGCTTTGATTGTTCCACCATCTCTTGCCGCTTCTGTTGTTCTTCCATTTGCCGCTGTAGCTATTCTCATACCAATAAAACCAGCTAAAGATGAAAGGACAGCTCCTGCAACAAAAGCAACAGACCCCCACGGGTAACCCCAATCTGTGAGCACAGAAATTAAGATAGCTAAGATTACGACAAAAACACTTATCCATGAATACATTCTTTTCAAGAATGCCATAGAGCCCTCTCTGATAGCTGTAGAAAGTTCTTCTACCTTAGAGTCGGTAACCTTAATTGATAAAACTTTATTTGCGAAAAATCCTGCAAGTGCAAGTCCAGCTACTGCAGCGATCATAGAATTTATAAGCATTTAATATTCCCCTTATTATTAACTCATAATATGATACTAAAAATGTAGATTATTGTAGGGTTTTTACTATTCAACTACAGGTGATTCGAAACGATCATCTTCTTCAGGTGTTGAGTTATCACTCTTCTTTAGGATTCTGTTCAACAACATTGGGGCAACAACTGTGGTGTTTATTACCATCCAAATAATTATTGCTATAACTTGTTCGTCAATAACAGCTGATAGGGTTGTCGTTGCCACAGCAACAAAGATTAAACCTACTTCTCCTCGTGGAGCCATTCCTATTCCTATTACAGATGCATTCATTCCCTTTCCAATTGCCCCAAGTGCCGAAACATATTTACCAGCAAAGGCCAATATGCTTATTGCAGCTCCGACTAGAAAAACGTAACTAGATGCCAAAATAGAAATATCTACTTCCGAGCCAATGTATACAAAAAATATTGGAACTAAAAGAAAATTAATAGGTCTCATTTCCTCTCTAATTCTAGATGTCATTCCTGACTCTCCTGCTACAACTCCTCCTGCAAAAGCTCCGACAATTGGATGAAGTCCAACATAATGAGCTGCAGCTCCCAACCCCATTGCAAAGATGAAGCTACCTGTTACAAAAGTTCCAGGTGAAGGGATTTTTACAAATAATTGAAAAATATACGGTGACAGTTTTCTTCCAGCTACTACAACTGCAGCTAAAAATCCCACTGCTTTAAGTGTTATCACTCCCAAGTCCATGAGTTGAAAATCTCCGTTACTTCCCAATAAACCGGCTACAACAGTCAATATTAAAAGTCCTAAGATATCATCAACTACAGCGGCACCAATTATTGTTTTTGCTTCTTTTGATTTGAGTTGCCCTAGGTCTCCAAAAACTCTTGCCGTTATCCCAACAGATGTTGCTGTCATAGCAGCACCCATAAAAAGAGCTACTTCGAATACGTAAGATCCACCAAGTTGCAATGCATAAACAGCTCCGAACCCAAGTCCGAAAGGTGCAACTACACCTATTAATGCAACGGTGAGTGAGGTTGTACCTAATTCGATAAACTCTTTTAAATTTGTCTCAAGCCCAACTTCAAATAATAAAAGGACTACCCCTATTTCGGCAAGCGTTGAAATTACGTCACCAGATTCGGCATGTGGTAATAACCCAAGGCCATAATATCCTATTGTTAATCCTGCCAATAATTCTCCAATTACTGCAGGTTGGTTGATACGTCTCATTACTTCTGCGCCAACCTTCGCAGCTATAAGTATTATTACTATCTCTAAGAATTTTTCAATAATTGTTTCCATATCGGTATATTAAAATAACTAGAAATAAACAGTTAATCTTTATATAAATTTCATTCAAAAGAAAATTTGGAATTATACTAAGTCAAATATGGCTGGAAAAACACTCTTTGATAAAATATGGGAAAAGCATCACATAAAATCAATTGATGCGGATACCAACTTGCTTTTTATTGATTTGCATCTTGTTCATGAAGTTACCTCACCTCAAGCTTTTGACAGCTTGAGAATTAACAATAGGGTCGTAAAATATCCAGAATTGACTCTTGCTACAGTAGATCATGGAATTCCAACATCAAATAGAGCGCTTGGTATAAAAGACCCATTATCAAAAAAACAGATTGAAGCCTTAGAAAATAATTGTAATGAATTTGGCGTAACTCTATTTGGGGTGAATGATCCCAGACAAGGCATAGTTCATGTAATCGGGCCTGAACAAGGGATTACTCAACCGGGTATGACAATTGTATGTGGCGATAGCCATACTGCTACACATGGTGCATTTGGTTCACTAGCTTTTGGGATTGGAACATCAGAAGTAGAACATGTACTAGCAACACAAACACTGGCAATGAGTAAACCGAAAACTATGAAAGTTGAAGTAACGGGAGAACTCCAAAACGGGATTACTCCAAAAGACTTAATACTTGGGATTATAAGAAAAATAGGTACAGGTGGCGGTGCGGGCCATGTAATTGAATACTCGGGAGACGCTATAGCTCAAATGAGTATGGAAAATAGAATGACAATTTGTAATATGTCAATTGAGGGTGGTGCAAGGGCAGGAATGATTGCACCAGATGAAATAACATTTGAATATCTTAAAAATAAAAACTATGCACCAAAAGAAGATGATTGGAATGAAGCTCTATCGGTCTGGTCTGAACTTTATTCTGATGACGACGCAGTATTTGACAAAGTTATTGAAATAAATGTTGAGCAGCTAGAACCATCTATATCGTGGGGAACTAATCCATCACAAATTATTTTCATAAGTGATGAAATTCCAGATTCAAATGACTACTCAAATGAGGCAGACAAAGAAGCGGCTGAAAGAGCACTTGAGTACATGGACTTGTCACCGGGTCAAAAAATTAGCGAAGTAAAACTTGATAGAGTTTTCATTGGAAGTTGCACTAATGGAAGAATCGAAGATTTAAGAAATGCTGCTGCTGTGGTGAAGGGGCATAAAGTTGATAAGAATATTGAAGCAATGGTTGTTCCTGGCTCAACTCTAGTAAAAGAGCAAGCTGAGTCAGAAGGTCTTGATGTAATCTTTAAAAATGCTGGATTTGACTGGAGGGAAGCTGGTTGTTCAATGTGTCTCGGAATGAATCCAGATATTCTTGCTCCCGGTGAAAGATGTGCTTCAACTTCGAATAGAAACTACGAAGGTAGACAAGGAGTTGGTGGAAGAACTCATCTAGTAAGTCCAGAGATGGCTGCTGCTGCGGCGATTCATGGTCATTTTGTTGATGTTAGGAAGTTAAATTATGAAAAAACTTAATAATTTCGTATCAACGATGCTTCCATTACCAATGTCAAATATTGATACTGATCAAATAATGCCTAAGCAATTTCTTAAAAGAGTAGAGAGATCTGGCTATGGACAATATTTATTCCATGACTGGAAAAAAGAAGAGGGATTTCCACTAAACAATCCAGCTTATTCAAATGCAAAGGTGCTACTTGCAGGAACAAATTTTGGGACCGGCTCCTCAAGAGAACATGCACCATGGGGTCTACAAGACTGGGGTTTTGACGCAATAATTTCTTCCAAATTTGCCGATATATTTAAACTAAATTCAATCAATATTGGCTTGGTCCCTATTGAAACAACTGAGGAGAACATGGATATTCTTTTTGATAAAGTGAACTTAAACTCTAATGTTGAAATAAATATTTCTATTAATGAAAAAAAGGTCACCTGTGAAGAATTGGAGTTTGATTTTGTTATAGATAACTTTTCTCAAAATCGAATTCTTAACGGAATTGATAAGATTGATATTTCTTTAGATTACTCAAATATGATTGAGGAATTTAAAGAGAATAGAAGTACGTGGATGCCTAAACTAACTGACTGACACTTAGGCTTAAACTTTCTGCTACCTCTTGTGATAAAAGTAATCCATTGTGAATCTGTAAAGAAGGTGAAAGATTCTTGTTTTCTTTATAACCCTTTAACCAATCTTCTTCTAAAAGAAAATTTAAATACTTTTGTAAACCGGTTGAAAGCTCTATTGATGAGGTTTTTGGAACTGCTCCAGGTAAGTTAGCAATGGCGGAAACTAACACTCCATCTCTCATTTCAAAAGGGTCAGAATGAGTATTTGCATTTACACCTTCTACACACCCACCTTGATCGATGGCTACATCCATTACAACACTTCCTTTTTCCATTGCTGAGATATCTTCATTTGAGATTACAATAGGAGGTTTCTTGCCAGGAATAAGTACTGCACCAACCACTAAATCTGCAGATCTAATAGCTGAAGTTGCTTCCTCTGTTTGGGTTTTACAAACTTCAATTAATTCACCGTACTTACTTTTAAGGATGTTAAGAACTTCTTCGTTTATATCTATAGCAGTAACTTTTGCACCAACGCTAATAGCTTTGTGTATAGAACTTTTTCCCACCTCTCCACATCCAACAACAGTGACTTTGGCATTATTACTATCAGAAATTGATGATAATAAAATTCCTTTGCCTCCTGAGGAATATTCTAAAAACTGCATTCCTTTTTGAATAGCTAGGTTCCCAGCAATTTTTGACATAGGAATTAAGAGTGGATATACACCATTGTCCATAATCATTTCTGTAGCTATTGCGGATAGCTTTTTATCCAATAACTTTTTGGTTAACTGTAAATTTGATGCCAAATGTAGATAGCCAAATAAAACATGATTAGGTTTTAACAAATCATATTCTTGAGATTGTGGTTCTTTTACCTTACATATAATCTCACTGATACCGTAAAGCTCTTCTGGGGTGTCTACTATTTTTGCCCCTGCTTTGATATAATCCTCATCAGAAAAACCAGATCCTATTCCCGCACCAGTCTCAATAAAGATATCTGCAATTCCAGTGAACTGAGAAATATGTTCAGGTATTAAGCTAACTCTTCCTTCGTCTTTTTTTACTTCTTTAGGAATCCCCAGTTTCTTAATCATCTGAGGGAACTGTCTCCTGAAGATGTTTATCGAGATATTTCATGAATGGTGTACCACCAGTTCCAACAATATTTGAATTTGAGTCATTTGTTAAGGACTGTTCGTAGATATATATTCTTGCATATTCCAAGTGTTTATTTCTAAAAATATGAACCTCTTTAATCGTTTCATCAATTATATTTTGATCTTCGATACTGATTGACTCTACCACTGAAGGTCTTTCAGTTTGTGACCAAGAATCTAAAGCATTCAGTAAATCTCTATGTTCTTTGGGCATATAGAGTCTCATTTCATCAAGATATTCTTTAAGTGGATCATCTGAGTGCGTAACTCCCAATAAGGCATCCAGCATAGGAACAATAGAACTCTGAGCACCCGTCTCACCTCTAAATATTTGTGGAGTGTTTTCATATTCATCAACTCCCTCGTAAACAACACCTTCAGGTGTTGTTGGGTTGTTTTTCCATCCAAAAATATATGGTCTAACACGATTGTAGTAAATAAATGGATCACACTTTTCAGGCATACGATTCATGAGCTGATTAATTTTTTTCATGCTCTTTAAGCCATCTTCTAAATCAGATTGATTACCTGAGTCGAAAAAATATTTCTTTAAAGCTGACAATATTTCCTTGGCCTCGTATTCAATAGCTACGTGAATCATGATAAACCAATCTTCATCAACCCCACCCAAGAAATTTTGCTCAATAACTATATTTTCAAGATCAAATGATTCTGAAGAATCTAGCATTTTCCAATTATTTAAAGCATAAGAAGCATAAGAAAGAATGGGGGGTCTCTCTAGTTTTGTTGAAATTTTGTGCCAGGTCTTAGCAAGCTGAGCTGGAATCATATTCACCTCATTCTTTTTACCCCACATAAAAGCATGGCCAATATAGGAGTAAACTAGCATGGCCCTTTCTAACTGAGGGGTAGTCAGAGTATCAATATTTTTCTCAATCTCTAGCTGTGAAACCCTTTTTTCGATCTGTTCATTAGCTAATACTTTTGGTAATTCAGAGGCAAGTTTTTCTATATCTGAAAAAGTATCCGGAAGTTTTAAGCAGATTTCTTCTGGTATAAATCCTTTGTCGAGTAGGTCTAAGTTCATTACTTCTCCTCCAAGTTTAGATAAAAAATTACTTTCTTATTACTTTCAATGTTAACTAACTTATATACATGGAGAGCAATTTTTTCGTAATACTTGGAAATCAGCTTTTTGAACCACATTATTTAACTAAAATCGGTTGCAAAGAAGTGTTCATGGCTGAAGATGTTGGTTTATGTACAAACTTCAAATATCATAAATCAAAACTATATTTATTTCTGGCCGCAATGCGGGAATATAATGATGAACTTATAAATAATTCAATTAAAACTAATTACTTTAAGCTAGAAAGTCGAAATGATTCAGATGAGTACACTTCATTTTTAATTAAATTTCTGAATTCCAAAAACATAAACAAAATACATATTTTTGAAATAGCGGATAAGTCGTTTGAGGAAGTCTTCATTGACAATCTATCAAAAGCAAATATTGCAATCGAAACACACAAAACTCCAATGTTCCTGTTTACTAGGGATGATTTTGTACCCATGGCTAAAGGAAAGAAGGTATACCGGATGGCTTCTTTTTATCAAAAAGGCAGAAAGCGACTTGGTCTATTAATGGATGAAGATAATAAACCTGCTGGTGGAAAATGGTCGTATGATGAAGATAACAGAAAGAAAATTCCTAAAAATACATTAATTCCTGCTCTTCTTCAGCCCGAGGTGTCACGGCACCATAGCGATGTAACAAACCTAATTTTTAATGAATTTCCTAATCATCCGGGGACTTTAGAAAAAATATGGTTTCCCGTGAACAGAAAGGGTGCTCTGAAACAACTTAATCAGTTCCTAAAAGTGAGATTCGAAAATTTTGGTAGATATGAAGATGCAATGCTCGAAGGAGAAAATTTTTTATTCCACAGCTGTATCAGTCCATTTCTAAATATTGGACTTTTGACGCCAAAAGAAGTTATCAATAAATCTGTGAGCTATGCCGAAAAACATTCGATACCATTAAATTCCCTTGAAGGATTTATTCGTCAGATTATTGGCTGGAGAGAATTTGTAAGAGGTATTTATCAAGAAGAGGGTCAAAAGCAAATAAAAAGCAATTATTGGAATAATAAAAAAAAGCTAGCCCCTTCTTGGTATGACGGAACAACAGGAATTGCTCCGCTCGATGACTGTATCAAAACAACAATCAAGGATGGCTATATTCACCACATCCCAAGACTTATGGTGATCAGTAATATTATGAACCTCAGTGGAGTAGATCCAAAGGAAATATATAAATGGTTTATGGAAATGTATATTGATTCCTCAGAATGGGTAATGGTCCCTAATGTGTTCGGAATGGCAACATACGCTGATGGAGGGTTAATGTCGACAAAACCCTACACTTGTGGATCCAATTATATTCTTAAAATGAGCAACTATAAAAGAGGTGATTGGTGTGACACTTTAGATGGATTGTATTGGAGTTTTACTGAAAGTAACCGAGAGTTTTACCAATCAAATCCAAGATTGTCACTTCTGACTCGTTCTCTAGATAGACTTGACCCAGAAAGAAAAAAATATATATTTTCAGAAGCAAAGAAGTTTATTAAAAATAATACTATCTAGCTATTTGATGGCAGCAATGAGCGATAATTAAATCTGAATAGATTAAAATAAGGAAAGATGAAATACTTAATAATTCTTATTCAAGTTGCTGACGTAACTGTACATGTATTAGCAAATCAAGTTGAGCCACTGAGAATAACAGCAAATGTAATTATTATTATTTGGTTATTGCTGCCATCAAATAACATGACGAGATCTTTATCTTTGGGAAGCATAAGTTTGTTTGCAATTCTAAATATTTATTTTTTAAGCCAGTTTGGAGTAACAAATGATGGTTCACCAAGAATATTTTTCTGGGGCGCTGTTGTGTCCACATTAGCTTTATCTGGATATTTCATTAAAGATATAGACTTCAGATAAAAAACTCTACTCTTAAGTTAGGTATTTGAGCTCAAATAATCTCTCAGCAATATTGGCTCATCTGTTATAACTCCATCACAACCAATATCCAGGCAATGTTGAAATTTTTCAACTGTATTTATAGTCCAGACATGAAGCTGAAGATTGTTCAGTAAGCAATAGTCCGATAATTTTTTTGAATGTATTTGAAATCCCTTCCAATTATATGGAGCCTGTAAAGCTTGAACTTTAAGATTTCTTACTTTATTTGGTAAAAACTTAGCGATAGCATTTTCTCTAAAAGTTCCAGAAGATAAAATTTTTCCCTTAGTTACTTTTAAAAATTCATCAAGTCTTCTTGGACTAAAAGAGGAAACTAATACTCTTTTTTCTGCTTTAAGTGAATATATAATTTCAGCAACCTGTTTTGCCATGCCAGATTGTTTCAAATCTAAATTAAATTTCATATCTTTATTGAACTCAAGAGCATCGACTAAACGTATAAAGTTTGTTTTCATGTCGTGAAGACCTTTTCTTTTGTAAAATTTATATCCAGCATTTATTTTTGAGATGTCATGCCAATTGAAATCTCTCACTTTGCCACTAATATCCGTTGTTCTATCAAAAGAGTCATCGTGGTGTAAGAATATTTCTCCGTCTTTAGACATTCTTAAGTCTGTTTCAAAATGTGTAAAGCCTTCTTTCGTTGTGAATTCAAGTCCATGTTTTGTATTTTCTGGAACAAGGTTTGATCCACCTCTATGTGGAATTATTAATGGTTTGTCCCCATGAAAATATTCAAGATTAACCAGAAACACCGCCTGTAAAATTAAATTCTCTCAGATGTAGTTTTGGAACTTTTAACATTCCTTCACCAAATTCTGAGTCAGCGTACCTAGCTGTATCCCCTACAGAAATTACATTCCCCTGGCCCAAAGATGTAATAAAACTTTGAGTAAACCTAAGTCGTCCAATTGGTTTTGTAATTTTCCCATCCTCAATAAGAAATGAGCCATTTCTATTTAAACCCGTAACTACCTGTGTAATTGGATCTAACACTCTGCAGTACCAAAATTCGTTAATGTAAATTCCTTTTTTAATACTTGATATCATATCGTCATGACTGGTGTCACCCTTATCTAAATTTAAGTTTGTACCTATCCCCCCAAAATACTCATCTACTCCAAAAGCTTCGTGTTGGGTGTTTTCCATATCTAGTTCTTTTGATGTTCTTCTGGTGTGAAAATAAGTTTTTGGGACACCATTTTTAATAACTTCAAGATTATATTTTTTAGCGCCAGATGCATCAATTTTGAATCCAATAGATTTATCATCTTCAGGTGTGTCCGTTAAATTAATTTTCTCATCAAATTGATTTTCATTTAATAAAATTGGACTCATTCCATCAATTTTACTTTTTGCGTTTAGCCCATATACAGATAAAAATACCAAGATTGTACTTACTGCCTCATGTCCAAGAATGACCTCATACTTCCCAGGATCGATATCTACTGGATTTTGACTATCAACTGCTAACTTAGCTGCTTCCTTTCCTGTTTGTGAGGCATCTAAATCTTTTATATCTACAGCTCCTCTGTGGGATGATCCGGCAGAGGTATCTGTTCTAAATATTCCATCTATGAACGCGCTTGATGAAGTATCAGATGAATTGAGTCCATTTGTATTCCAAACAAAAAAATTATTTAAATATGTTGAGCAATATCCAGCAGCATTCATGTCTCTACCTTCTTTAACAAAATCTTTTACTAAATTTGCCCTTTCGTCAGGGTTTACTTCTTGAGTTTCTTGAAAGCCTTCGTAAGTGTCTGTCTTACTCGTTAGCCCAGCCCAAGTTGTATCCTTCGGACTTTCTTCAAGTGACTCCAAGGCTTCTTTCATAAATTCTTTTGAATTCTTAACTGCTGTAATATTTTTTGTCCTAGATATAGTTTTACCATCTTTATGGATTGTTAAATAAACATCTGCAGACTCTTCATCGACATTCTGATGTATTTGTGAATTCGCGAACCTAGTAAGTGCACTTTTAGAATGCATCATTTTTACTTCACACTCAACATTATTTGGAATGTTTTTTTGCAAGTCATCAAGAAACTCCCTCCAAATAATCATCCTCGAACCCCAATTCTTGTATTCTTGAATCTAGCCGGTGATGCAGGATGTCCAGTATGGCCAATTTGACTTGGTTGACCTTTTCCACAATTTGGAGTACCCCAAAATACCCATTCATCTTCATTTGCAAGCATGTCCATATTTCCCCAGAATTCAGGGGTTATACCTGTATAAGTTGGATTTTTGACCATATCAATAATTTTTCCATTTTTAACTACCCAACCAGCCTCACACCCAAACTGAAAATTTAATCTCAAATCATCAATAGACCAAGATCTATTAGTCTCCATGTAAATTCCATTTTCTGTAGATTCAATAATTTCTTCTAAACTAGATTCACCTGGTAGTAACCCTACATTTGTCATTCTCACCATTGGTAGTCTTGAAAACCCATCAGCTCTGACCATCCCACCTGGCTTTACTCCCGCGATTGCTGCACTGTCTCTTCCCGATAAAACACCTGTCCAAATTCCTTCTTTAACAATATCAACCCGTTGTGCTGGTGTTCCTTCGTCATCATACTTAAATGTTGCTAAGGCTCCAGGAAGAGTTGCATCAGCAACTATATTCATTAGCTCAGAACCATACTTATGCTTGTTAAGATTTCCTAACTCTAGGTGAGATGTTCCTGCGTATGCTGCCTCCCAACCAAGAATTCTATCTAACTCGATTGCATGTCCTACTGACTCATGGATTTGTAATGCTAATTGACTACCTTCTAAAATAAGATCCATTGAACCTTCAGGACACTGAGGGGCAACTAAGAGACGTTGCGACTCTTCAGCCAATCTCTGAGTGTGATTTTCAAATTCAAATGATTTTATAACTTCCCATCCACCAGTCCTGTATTCACCAAAAGACTGCGGGTAAGATCTTATTTGAGTTTCCCCATCTCCCACTGATAATGAAGATATACCTCCGCCAGACTCAATTATATTCTGAAAAATTTCATGACCTTGACTGGAGCAAAACCATTTTTCTGTATCCCAAAAATCAAGACGACCTGATGATCTTGAACTACCCAACTTTTTCATTTGTTCTGTTGAATTAACTAATAAATCTATCTGCTCTGTTGTTGATACTTTAAATGGGTTTTCATCGTGAGGAGTTGTATATTCATCTTTTACGACAGTAACGTCTGCAAAGGGAGTTTCATTTCCTGAGACTACTGCGGATGCTTTGGCAATATCAAATGCTTTTTTTCCAGATAAAATCAAGGATTCTTTCGATAGGTCGTAGGTTGAATAAAAACCCCATGAAGATCCTACTAATGCTCTTATTCCTAGGCCAATTTTTTCCGACTCGTTAAAATTTTCGACCTCACCATTTTTAGCTGCAATACTTCTAGATTTGGAAACGAGTATTCTTGCATCTGAATATTTTGCACCTGAACTTATTGCTGAATCAATTGCAATCTTAAGTAAATCAAACATGTATATAGATTAACAATTGTTTAAGGAAGTTAGAAACTGTTTGTTTAAATTAAACTAAGTCTTGTTCTCTAATTCCAAATGATGGATGTCTAAGCCTACAAAGGGCTAATTTTTCTAACTGTCTAATTCTTTCTCTAGTTAAGTCGAATTCTTCTCCAATTTCTTCGAGAGTCCTTGGTACGCCATCATAAAATCCATATCTTAAGGCTAAAATTCTTCCTTCTCTCTCAGGAAGTCTACTGATACTGTCCCTCAAACTTTCAGCAACATCTAAATCCTGGACAATCAATGATGGGTCGCTAGCATCTTCATCTTGAATAAAATCTCCTAACTGTGCTCCATCTTCTCCAACAGGTTGCTCAAGTGATACTGTGTCAGCTACACTCAGTGCTAATTCCACCTTATCGACACCAACTCCAGCTTCTTTAGCAATTTCTTGTGGTTTTGGATCTCTACCCAATTCAGCTTTAAGTTGTGCTTGAGCGGCCCTGACAGCTGCCATCGTATCATGAAGGTGAACTGGAATTCTGACGGTTCTGGATTTGTCTGCAATTGCTCTTGTTATAGCTTGCCTAATCCACCACGTAGCATATGTAGAAAATTTAAAGCCTTTTCTCCAGTCGAATTTCTCGACAGCTCTTATGAGGCCAAGGTTTCCTTCTTGAATTAGATCAAGGAAGTCAATACCTGAGGTGTTTGCATATCTTCTTGCGTTGGCAACTACAAGGCGGAGGTTAGCTGTTAAAAAAGCATCTTTAGCTTCAGCACCTTTTTTTCTGTCTCTTTTAAGCCTAATTTCGCCTTTTTTATCTTTGAACTGTTTTTTTTCTAGCTTTATAGAAGCTTTCTCACCAGATTCAATTTTTTGGGCTAACTCCACTTCTTGTTCAGCAGTTAATAAATCGAAGTTTCCTATTGCAGTTAAATATTGACTCACTAAATCAGTGGTTAGCTTGCCTTTATCATCGGCTAGCTTCTTAACAAGAGATTTTGCTTTTTCTTTAGCTGCTGCTTCTTGTTCGGGCGTTAAGCTGTCTTCATCAGAAGCAATCTGCTCTTCTATTTTTGAAGTTTTTGGCTTTGCCGGTATTGTTTTAGTTACCATTAGTAATTTGACCTTTAATTTTCATTTCTAGTTACAGAAATGTAAGCATAAACATATTATTGATATAAACCTAATCAATACATGAATTATTTGTTTTTGAGAATTTTTTTAGAGTTTTTCTCCATACTTATGTATATATATGTAATCCAAAGTAAATCTGCAACCAATAAATGCACAACGCTAAGGAAAATATTTATATTTATAAGAACATTTAGGACACCAAGTGTTACTCCGACGATAACGAGGGTATCTATTTGAAATGTCATTAATTCAAAGCTTTTTTTTAGTCTTCTTGACTCCCTAAATAGTTCAACAGACAGAATTGTGGAAGCAATTGGGTGCAAGATTCTCAGCCTTGTAAGTAATTCTGAAGTGCTATCAAAGTCTTCAACTAAACCAGCTATAAAAGACTCACTTGGAAATAGAACATCAGCAAGTGCCGCAATTGATCCCGTTGCTCCGGTCAGGATAAATAGAAGTGTAATTATTTTAAAATTTCGGTCTATGAGATTATTTATATCAATTTCTGGATTTCTGGTTAATTTAAATATTACAGTGTACATAGCAAGCAGCCCAAAAGTGTTAACTAAATGAAGTGGGACAGCTGCTACTCTAGGTAGAGAACTATTCATTCCAACCCATTCATATAAAACTATTACCGCTCCTATCAATGCTTCGAAAAGTACAAAAAAAGTCAGGTATTTAATAACTTTTTTTTGGATATTTGGAACTGAAGGATGAAAAGATTTTATAAAAATTACTAATGTTACGATAAGTAGTAACCCACTTATAGATCTATGCGAAAATTCAATCTGCTCGGAAGCAGAATTTAGAGATGGTATAAGTTGTCCATTACAGCTTGGCCAAGAAGAGCCACATCCATTTCCTGAACCGGTTGCCCTGACTACAGCACCAGCAATAATAGATAAAATCGAGAGTATCAAACCTGTCTTAGATAAATTAAAAAGTGTCACAATAAATTTTCAATAATAATTTTTATAGAATCTAAAAATAACTGAAATCCTCTTGTGATCAATATCAATATAAAAAGAAGGCTTAGTGATGTTTTAATATTCCTCGAAAGGTAAAACCCTAATTGTTTTGAATCAGCAATATATGGTTTTTCATCTAAAGCAGTTTCAAAGTTACTAATCTGATTTTGCATGTCGAAGTCTTCTAGGTCTTGTGTGTCACTAATATTTTCATAGGTAAATAGCTCGGGTTGTGGAACATCCTTATTTTTCTGTTTCTCTGATTTAAACTTATTGAAAATGCCCGATTTTAGCTCGACATTTTTATCTCTATCTATGGTAAAAAGTGAATCTTCAATATTTTCTGGGTTTATACTTCGCTGATCGTTAATAGTGAGATGTTCAAGTGTATCCATAACTTCTTTGCCAAGAAGTCCCTCAAGGGCGACTATAACTTTCTTATCAGTTGGAAAACTCACTCCTGCATCCCATTTTTTTACTTCTTTAAGATTTGCACCTGTAAAAGAGGCAATCTGCTTATTAGACAGTCCTCTTTCCTTTTTTAGCCTCATGAATAAAGTTGAAAAATTTTCCATATAACGTAATTCTATTCAATATATAATTTTTTATACAATTAGTCTTAATAATGGAGGTGAATGAGCGCCTGGTGGGCTCCCCGGTCTTCAAAACTGGTGAAAGGTGTAAAAGTCTTTGGCGGGTTCGATTCCCGTCCACCTCCGCCAACATATAAAAAATATATGTTTGATATATCAAAATCCTGGATAATCTTAAATAATTGAATCAAAGAAATAACAATCCAAATCAAACTGATAGACGCTTATTAACAGTATCTGATAAAGATATTTTTGTAACAGTTCAAAAAGCCTTACTTGTTGGAATAATTCTTAAAAATCAAACTAGAGCTGACCGTGAAGAGTCTTTAAAAGAGTTAACAAGTCTTGTAAAAACTGCTGGATCTAATCCAACAATAATTCAAACAAAAAGAATTGATCGAATTGATCCAAAGACATTCATTGGTAAGGGCTCTATTAATGAACTTGAAGAACTTTCGAAGGCCAATGATATTGATGTAGTAGTTTTTGATTGCGAACTTAGCCCCAATCAGCAAAAAGAGTTGCGAACAATATTTCAATGTGACGTAGTAGATAGAACTGGTTTAATTCTTGATATTTTTGCTTTACATGCACAGTCTAAAGAAGCAAACCTCCAAGTTGAACTTGCAATGTCTGTGTACCTAAAACCTAGACTTGCTGGATTAGGTAAAACATTAAATCAACAGGGTGGGGGTATTGGTACTAGAGGGCCAGGTGAGGCCAAGCTAGAAACAGACAGCAGGTTAATTGATAATCGTATAAATAAGCTTCGTAAAGAATTAAGAAAAATCGAAAAACAAAGAGTTCTTCAGGCTAGTTCTAGAGAAAAAAATAATACACCTTTAGTCTCAATCGTTGGATACACCAACGCCGGTAAATCTACATTATTAAGATCGTTAACAAATTCAGAGGCTTACATAGCAGATGAACTATTTGCTACTGTGGATTCACTGCAAAGAGAGCTTCCAATAAAAAATGTACAAGAACCATTAATTTTGTCGGATACAGTTGGTTTTATACAAAATCTTCCAACAACTTTAATAGAGTCTTTTAAATCTACCCTTTTAGTAGCAACTAGTGCAGACCTATTAATACATGTAGTTGATGCAGCAACTGCTATACCTCAGATGCACATAGGTACTGTTAGAAATATTCTTGAACAAATAAATGTTAGTGCAAATGAAATAATGGTATTCAATAAAATAGACAGGCTTGACAGGGCTTCATTAAATGACCTAACTGAGAGGTATCCTCAAGCTCTTTTTATCTCATCTCTGAAAAATACTGGAATTGAAAAACTTGTAGAGAGAATTTCGAGCGAAATATATGGAGAGGTTCAACAAGATTCCTTTTTGGTGGAGCCAAAAGATTTAGAAAAAGTTAATAGATTCGGTGAAATTTTAGAAGTTACAAATAGTTCTGATTTATTACTATTAGAAATAAGAATGAGAAGTAAATTAATACACAAATTATTAGATTTGAAACTTATGAAGGAATTCAAAAATGTTAAGTGAAATTGGTTTGATTGGCCTTGGTGTTATGGGGAAAAATATTGCCCTTAACATTGCTGAAAAGGGTACCTTTGTAAAAGCATTCAATAGCTCTCAGGAAAAAATAGATGTAATTAGTGAAGAATTTGGTGGCATGTTTTCTGGGTTCACAGAATTAGAAGAGCTCATAGATAATCTTGAACGCCCCCGCAACATCTTATTAATGATTCCCTCTGGACAGCCTACTCACTCTGTTATAAACCAACTTGCCAATCTACTAGATGAGGGCGATGTAATTATTGATGGTGGCAATTCATTTTATCAAGAAAGTGAAAACCATGGAAATATTCTTTCATCAAAGTCCATCGAATTTATTGGTATGGGTGTTTCTGGTGGAGAAGAGGGTGCCAGACATGGACCAGCTATCATGATAGGCTCAGCTAATAATCTCAGCGATGAATTGGTTGAACTACTGAGCGCAATTTCTGCAAAAGCACCCAATGATTGTATAGGGTTTTACAAAGGCCACGGATCTGGTCATTTTATAAAAATGGTACACAATGGTATTGAATATGCAGAGATGCAGTTAATTACAGAGACTTACTATCTCTTAAAGTACGCTGAATATAGCAATATTGAAATTGCAGAGTTTTTTGAATCCCTAAAAGGGAGAAATCAATCATCCTATCTAATTGAAATCACAAGTGAAATACTAAGAAAGAAAGATGGTGAATTCTTTACTTTAGATTTGATCAAACCTTTTGCTAACAATAAGGGAACCGGAAAACTAACCATAGAAACTTCATTCGAATTAGGTATTTCAGCCCCCTCTATATACGCTGCCTACGATGCAAGAGTCCAAAGTAATGCTGGTGATACTTGGAAAAAAGCTACTAATCAAAGTGAAGATACCATGTTAGAACTCGACCATTCATTTAATAAAATTATTAATGAATCAAACCTCAGCAAGGCTCTTTATTTTGGGAGAATAGCTGCAATGGTTCAGGGGCTTAAAATAATTCACAAATACAGTGAAATTAACAGTTTATCTATTAACTATTCGGATATTTTTAATAACTGGAGTGGAGGATGCATTATTAGATCTCAGATGCTTGATGAGTTGTTGGAGATTGATAAAACAGCTGAAGATTTCTTAAAATCAGAATCTTTACATAATCTGTTGAAAGATAACTTAAGTGTTGTCAAAGATGTGGTTAGCAGCTCAATGTTAAATAATATTTCTCTACCAGTATTATCATCCAGTCTAAATTGGTATTTGAACTTAAGCTCTAGCAGTAATCCTTCTAATTTAATTCAGGCACAAAGAGATTACTTTGGAAGCCATACTGTACAGCTGTTAGATTCGGAAGAATACATACACATTGATTGGAGAGAGAATGAATAAAGCAATACTACCAAAGGTGGCAAAACCTGTACGCTACGAAGTCAAACTTGACATCGACTTATCCAACTTTAAATATACTGGTTCTCAAGATGTTGAACTTGAGATAATAAAAGAGACTAAATCTTTTGAAGTTAACGCCATAGATATTGAAATAATTAGCACAATACTTTTTAATGAAGATGGCAAAGAATTTGATCTTACTTTTGAATACTTAAAGGACCTAGAGAGAATATCTTTTACTGCAAGTGAAAATATACCTGTTGGGAAATACTCACTACAGCTTGAATTCAATTCAACTATTACTAATGATTTAAAAGGATTTTATAAAAGCCAGTTTTTAGATTTAAATGATAATGAAAAATGGATTGCCACAACTCAGTTTGAACCCACTTCAGCAAGAAATGCTTTTCCCTGCTGGGATGAGCCTGAATATAAAGCAGTATTTTCCATATCCTTGACATCAGACGAAAAGTACCTGAGGGTATCTAATGAAAAAGTGCTCAGAGAAAATAAATTAGAGGACGGTAGGGTTGAAACATTATTTGTAGATTCAATGAAAATGTCAACCTATCTTGTAGCTTTTGTTATAGGTGAACTTGAGGTTACCGAAGTAGGCAGCGTTGGTGATACGCAAATAAGAATAATTCATAGACCTGGTTTTTCTCATCAAACTAGTTTTGCGGGTACTGCTGGTATGAAAATCTTAGAGTTTTTTGAAAATTATTACCAGATCCCTTATCCCGGTTCAAAGCTTGATCTCATTGCTATACCTGATTTTGCCATGGGAGCTATGGAAAATGTTGGGGCAGTAACTTTTCGTGAAAGCTTGCTTCTTATTGATGAGTCCAAGGCTACTCGCCAGGAACTTTCGAGGTCAGTAAGTGTTATTGCACACGAGCTTGCACATATGTGGTTTGGGGATTTAGTTACGATGAAATGGTGGGATGGCATATGGCTTAATGAAGCTTTTGCAAGTTTGATGGAAGCAATTGCAGCTAATGGAACCTATCCCGAATTCGATCAGTGGAGTGAAATGAACCTTTCTAGAAGTGCAGGATTTGGAGTTGACTCATTAAAAAACTCTCGACCTGTTGAGTTTGAAGTAGAGACTCCAGAACAAGCTGAAGAAATGTTTGATGTTCTTACATATGAAAAAGGGTCGACTGTATTAAGGATGTTTGAGATGTTTGTTGGAGAAGAGGTTTTTCAAAAAGGTGTACAGCAATATCTAAACAAATATAAATTTGAAAACACTCATTCTTCAGATTTATGGGAATCTTTAAGTGAAGCAAGTAAACTTCCTTTAAATAAAATGCTGCCAACCTGGATTAAGCAACCAGGATTTCCAATTATTAATGTAAGTAAATCAGGTGGTAAATTTATTCTTGAACAGTCAAAATTTTTGATTGATGGCTCAACTGATGATTCACTTTGGGAAATACCTGTTAATGTCAGGTTTTTAGATACAGGAAAAGTTCATACACTTGTACAAAACTCAAAAACAATTGAATTAGACGCATTGGGCGAAATACCTTTTATTAATAATGGTGGCTGGGCTTTTTATCATGTTGTTTATGATGCCGAAATATTTACAAAGATAAAAGAAAGCTTTAATGAGCTTAATTCATTAGAAAAATATAGACTTCTAGAGGACACTTGGAAATCAGTAACTATTGGAAAGTTTTCAATTAATGAATTCTTAGAATTTTTGCCAATTTATAAGTCAGAAAGAGACCCTAATATTTGGGCTTATATAGCTGGAATAATTTCCTCTTTGTCTAAAATCCTTCCAATTGAGAGTAATGTATCTTTTGTTAATTATTTCAATGAACTTATTGATTCAATTAAAAATGATTTAGGTAAAGAAATAAAAGATTCTGACTCTATGGAAATTAAAGAGTTAAGGGCGACTGTTAATAAATTAATAGGAACAATAGAAAATGAAGAATCTTTTGTAGATTTCTATAGTAGTAAATTCAAAGATGGAAGTATCGAAAATATTGAAGATGGCAGCCTCTACAACACTACCTTATACGTCTCTGCACTAGATCCAGAAATAAAAATTGAACATTTTTTGGAGAAATTCTTAAATGCAGGATCGCCACAGATTGAAGGAAGGTATAGGGCAATTCTAGGAGTAGTTAGAGACCCTAATGCTGGCAAAATCATTGTTCAATCAATGCTTGATGGCACAATAAGAGGGGCTGATTGTCCGTATATCTTGGCATCAATGATTGCAAATAAAGTTACAGGGAAAGACTCTTGGAATGAGATTAAAGATAATTATTCAGGTTTATTAGGAATTATGCCAGAATGGACAGCTTCAAGATTACTTTCTGGTCTTGATGCAATTTTTGACCGCGAGCTGGGAGATGATATAAGATCATTCATAATGGCGAATCCTTTACCGTCGGCAGAAAAACTTATGGCGCAAAAATTAGAAAAGCTTGAAGCTAATATGAATCTAGTGATACATATAAATAGTACTTTGGATGAAAGTATCCTTGAAAAATAATATAAGAATAGGAGATAAGAAATGAAACCTAGAATAGCCGTATTTTTACAACCTCAGCACGCTGAATATGATCAGATTAGACAGGCTGCAATAGAGGCTGAGGAAATAGGAGCAGATGCTATTTATAATTGGGATCATTTCTACCCTCTCTACAAAGAAGATGGTACTCAGTGGGGTGAAGGCGAAAGAAGAGAAGGAAAACACTTCGAATGTTGGACAATGCTATCTAGCTGGGGAGAGGTCACAAGTAAAGTTGATATAGGGCCACTTGTAACTTGTAACTCTTATAGAAATCCTGAACTGCTTGCAGATATGGCAAGAACTGTCGATCATATCTCGAACGGACGAGCAATATTGGGTATTGGTTCAGGTTGGTTTGAACAAGATTATGAGGAATACGGTTATGAATTTGGTACTGCAATTTCCCGACTTCATGCACTCGAAAGATCTCTTGAAAGAATTGTTAAGAGAATGAAGGAGCTTAATCCCCAGCCTAAAAGAAAAATACCAATATTAATTGGTGGTGGTGGTGAAAAAGTTACCCTTAGAATCACTGCTCAATACGCTGATATCTGGCATGGTTTTGCTACAAAAACTGAAGAAAGATCAGGTATAGAAACTGTGGCTCATAAGAATAAAGTCCTAGATAATTGGTGTAAAGAAATTGGTAGAGATCCCAAAGAGATTAAGAGATCGATTGGTATTGATATAAAAAGAATTGATTTAGCTGATGAACTTATTGAAGCTGGAGCAACAGAAGTAACTCTTGCAGTAAATGGTCCTGGATATGATTTAACTGACGTTAAAGAGTGGATAGCCTGGAGAGACTCCAAGAATTAAAAATTAATGGATATTTTAATTATTCTCCTTGGCCTTGCTGTAGGTTTCATCCTTTTAGTAAAAGGTGCTGATGTAATGGTTAAATCTGCTGTTCAAATTGCGGTGAGGCTTAACATTCCCCAATCTATAATTGGTGCAACTTTTATTGGTTTTGGTACTTCAGCACCTGAACTTTTTGCAAGTACAGGTGCTGCTTTGAATGGGAATTTATCACTTGGTATAGGAAATATAATCGGTTCAAATATTGCGAATTCACTACTCGTGGTTGCTGTATTGTATCTTTTTATCGATAAGTCTTACAACAAAAAAATTAAGCTAAATCCTACTTCATCCTTCTGGATGATGATTGTTACAACAGTTTTTGTATCTAGTTACATGTTGATCAATGAATTTCCGCTAGTTCTTGGTGTTACATTGTTAGTACTTGTATGTGCCATAACTTACAAATTGGTAAATGAAGAAGCTATTGACGAAGAGGAATATTTAGATGAGGTTATTGCTAATGTGTGGCCAAAAGCATTGCTATCTCTTATTGCAACAGTATATGGAAGCTCATTGGTTGTTGATAATGCAATACAACTAGCTGAACTATTTGGCATTTCATCAATAGTTATTGGCGTTACAGTGGTAGCACTCGGAACCAGTCTTCCTGAGGTAGCTGGAACTATTTCTGCTGCGAGATTGAAAAAACCTGATTTAGTTTTTGGAAATATTTTTGGATCTAATTTATTTAACATTGGGCTTGTTGGAGGTGCTTCTATAATAATTCAACCAGGAAACATAGAATCTGATGTAACTATTCAGATGTTTATGATGTACTTTATCTCTTTAGTAGTAATTATAATTTCAAGGAGTACAGTTAAAAGAAGTCCACTGGTGGGTTATTCTATGTTGGCGGCTTACGCTTTATTTATAGTCAGCCTGTTCTAATATTCTTAAATCTTAAAAAGACAATCAATCCTATAACAGCAAGCGTTGCTCCTCCGATTTGATTCCATGTAAAGTTACCAATTGTTGCATCACCCATTCCAAATCTTAGAGTATCTAATATCATTCGTTGTACCCCGTACCATATTGCCCAAAGACCTATCCATGAACCACTTCCTAAATTTAGATTTTTTTGTAAATACCTAAATATGAAAAAGAAAATTGTTGCAAGAATTAAATCATACATGGCAACATGATGAAAAGTACCACATGAAACTTCTGGTGCTACACACTCGAGTGCATTGTGTTGGGGGGCAACGTCATAACCAGGTTTAATCTCATATCCAAAAACAAAATTAGTTGCTCTACCTAGATGCTCTACGATTGCAAGATCTCCTATTCTTCCAATTGCAATGCCCATAATTAAAGCTGGAGCAGCATAATCACTATAGGTATTAAATTCTGCTTTACCTATTATTACAATTCTTAAATACGCTGCAATGATTCCTCCCGACATGCCTCCCATGATTGAATAGCTACCGGCCACAGAAAACACATCATCTAAACCGTATCCTGGATCTCCAATATGAGCGGGAATAGTGAAAAACCTAGCGCCAATAATTGCACCAAAGATTGCCCAAGTAAATGCATCTGAAAACAACTGATCATCATGTCCATCCTTTTCACACAACTTGATGGCATACGTAGATCCAAAATAAAATCCTACTGCAGCAAATACTCCGTGCAGTGAAAATGCCACTGGTCCTAGCTGTGTAATTGGGATTGGAGGGTATGTAATGGCAAGGAATATTTCATTCATGTAACAACACCTCTTAAAGTCCACATTATGTCTGCAACTATTCCTAAAAATATAACAGCAAGATAAGTATTTGAAAAGACAAAATATTTAATTGGTTGTATATTTTTTTTATAAAGGCTGAAAGATTTATACATAAGATTTGTTCCTAGAGAAATCGATATTAACAAATACACAATACCTAGTTGTAAAACTGGAGCCGCCGCTATTGATATCAAAACTGTAGCGCAGGAGTAAATTGCAATATAGATAGATGATCTTTCGTGAGTTTCTTGGGTGGGGAGCATTGGAAAATCTGCATTTTTGTAGTCAGACTCATTTTCTATAGAGAGTGCCCAAAAATGTGCAGGTGTCCACATGAAAACAAGTAGAAAAAGTAACCAAGCTCCTACGTCAAGTGTACTTCCTGTTGCCGTCCATCCAATTAATACTGGAGCTGCTCCTGCTGCTCCACCTATTACAATATTTTGATTTGTTCTGGGCTTTAAAATCAATGTATAAACAAATATGTAAAACTGATTTGCAATAAGACCTATTAATGCTGCTGTTGGGGTAGTCAAGAAATATAAAACCATAAAACCAATTACACCCATCACTATGGAATAAATTATGGCACTAGACTTTTTCAGATCTCCGGTGACGAGGGGTCTATCTGAAGTTCTTGTCATAAGTTTATCTCTATCTATTTCGAATACCTGATTCATCACATTTGCGCTTACTGCTAGCAATGTTCCTCCGATTAATGTGTAAGCAACCAGATTTAATGGGGGCATAGAGTAGAGAGAAACAATCATGCTGGGGACAGTCGTAACGAGTAGCAGCTCTACAACTCTTAATTTAGAGAGTTTTATATATTTTTTTACCAAAGAAATTTTGTTTGATAACATTAACTCATACTACTTATGATTACACTATATATAGTTTGAACGCTATCCTAAAGGGTTGTTTGTGAATAAAATGTTTAGACATAAGAAAATTTATTGGTTGAGTTTTATCTTTCTATCCTCGTGTATAGAAGATGCTCCACTTGATTCATTGAGTCCAGCAGGTCCTTATGCGAGAAGTATAGATGAACTTTTCTGGCTCACCTTTTGGATTGCCGTAGGCGTTTTCGTAATCGTTCAAGGTGCATTACTTTTTTCGGTATTTTATTTTAAAGAAAGGGAAGGAAGCCCTGAACCAAAACAAATTCATGGAAATAACTTTTTAGAAATACTTTGGACAATAATTCCAGTTATGATCTTAGCTGCCATAGCTGTCCCAACCGTACAAACTATTTTTGATCTAGCTCGAGAACCTGAAGATGCATTAAAAATTGAAGTTATAGGACATCAGTGGTGGTTTGAATACAAATATCCAGACTTTGGTATTACAACTGCCAATGTTTTAGTGATACCAGAAGATCAACCTGTGAGACTTGAGATGTGGTCAAATGATGTATTACACAACTATTGGGTTCCAAAGTTAAATGGGAAGAAATACTTAGTACCAGGACAAAAAACTTATCTTAATCTTCAGGCAGATTCTCCTGAAGAATTTTGGGCTCAGTGTGGAGAGTATTGTGGTTTAAGTCACTCAAAAATGCGCGGACGTGTAATTTCTATGACTGAAGCGGATTTTGCATCTTGGGTTGAAAATGAACAGTCTTATGCTGAGAAAGAATTACCTGAGTCCTCATTGGCTGCTGAGGGGCAACTTGTTTATCTAAATGCAGGATGTACACAGTGTCATGTAATTGATGGTGTATGGGATGTCCAAGGAGATAGAATTGCTCCAAACTTGACTCACTTTGCAAATAGAAATGTATTTGCTGGCGCAGCATTAAAAAACAATCGAGAAAATCTAACAAAATGGCTTGCAAATCCTGCCGAGATAAAACCCGGTACTTTCATGCCTAATCTAGAATTAACTGAGAAAGAAATAAATGCACTAATTGCATATTTAGGAACACTTAAATGACAAAGATTATACAACCTAAGAAACAATCTAATATTTTTAAAAGACCCTCTTCTGAAACAGGTATTTGGAGCTGGATAACTACTGTCGACCACAAACGTATAGGAATAATGTACGGCTATGCAGCATTTTTCTTTTTATTAGTTGGAGGAATTGAAGCTCTTTTGTTGAGAATACAGCTTGCATCACCTGATAATAATTTTTTAAGTGCGGCTGAATATAATGCAATGTTCACCATGCATGGAACAACCATGATATTTCTTGCAATCATGCCAATAAGTGCAGCATTTTTTAACTACTTACTTCCTTTACAAATTGGAGCCAGAGATGTTGCTTTTCCAAGATTGAATGCGCTTTCTTTCTGGATTTTTATATTTGGTGGTGTATTTCTATACTCAACTTTTCTATTCGGAACTGCTGGAGCACCAGAAGGTGGCTATCTAGCAGAAGAGGTAAGTCGCCTCGGCTCTGCTCCGAATGGAGGTTGGTTTGGCTATCAACCTAATGCCGGAATGAAGTACTCTCCGGGTACAGCTATGGACTATTGGGCGATTGGATTACAAATACTCGGTATTGCTTCTTTAGTTTCAGCTTTTAACTTTATAACAACAATTCTTAATATGAGGACAAAAGGGATGCGATTCATGAGGATGCCAGTTTTCACTTGGATGACCTTCGCCGTTTCTTTTTTACTAGCATTCTCTCTACCAATAATTGCAATAGCTCTATTCTATGTAACTTTCGATAGACAATTTGGAACAACTTTCTTTTTGACAGAAGGAGGTGGAGACCCAATACTCTGGCAGCATTTATTCTGGCTCTTTGGTCATCCTGAGGTTTATATCTTAATACTTCCTGCCTTTGGTATTGTTTCTGAAGTACTCCCTACATTTTCCAGAAAACCACTCTTTGGTTATCCCGCAATAGTATTTGCTGGTTTCGGAATTGCATTTATTGGATTTGGAGTCTGGGCGCATCATATGTTTGCTTCAGCAATAAGTCCAGTGGCGCAAGCTGGGTTTGGTCTGTCAACAATGGTTATTGCTGTGCCAACGGGTGTTAAGATATTTAACTGGCTTGGAACTATATGGGGTGGCAAATTAAGCATGAAAACTCCTATGCTTTTTTCTTTAGGATTTATTGGAATGTTTTTAATTGGTGGTTTAAGTGGTGTCACTCACGCTATTGTTCCAGCTGACACACAACAGACTGATACCTACTATGTAGTTGCGCACTTTCACTATGTTTTATTTGGTGGTGCAATGTTTGGTATCTTTTCAGGTCTTTATTATTGGTTTCCAAAAGTTTGGGGAAAAATGTATAACGAGACCCTTGGAAAAATACATTTTTGGCTCATGATGATTGGGTTTAATCTTACTTTTGGACCAATGCATTGGCTTGGGCTACAGGGTCAAGTAAGGAGAACCTGGGTTTATGCAGAAGAAACAAACTTAGCATTCTGGAACTTAATAGTTTCTATAGGTGCATTTATAATTGCTCTTTCAATTTTAGTATTCATGGCAAACTGGATTTATTCTAGAAGAAAAGGTCCTGAAGCTGGTTTTGATCCCTGGGATGCAAGAACAATTGAGTGGAGTATACCTTCCCCTACACCCGTATGGAACTTCTCAAAAGCCCCCGAAGTAAAGTCTCTTGATGATTTCTGGCACATGAAATATGACGAAGATGAAGAGGGCCGACCTGTTAAAAGAGACACAACTGATGCTCTTTTGCTAGAACTCGAAGAAGAAGGGTTGAATCCAAAAGAAGATATAGAACTTCCAAACCCATCATATTTTCCTATAATTCTGGCGTCTGGTTTACCGTTTCTCGGATATGCTGTCATTTATAAGTCCCTTCCTTTAGCAATAGTAGGTGTCTTATTAATACTTATAGGTAGTTTTGGTTGGGGTACAGAGCCTCTCGAAGAAGAGTTTACAGAAGATACTGAAAATGAGTGATTCTCACTCTTACCCACATGAGCCTACAGGGGTTGAAACCAGAAAACTTGGGATGTGGGTATTTCTTTCTACCGAAATATTATTCTTTGGAACGTTAATAACCACATTTATGATTTTTAAAGGGAGAGACTTTCCAGGGATTAAACTTTCTGATGTTTATGACATACCTTTTACCTCTGTTAGCTCTTTCGTCCTATTAATGAGCTCTTTGACTATGGTTCTAGCTCATAATGCTTTAGAGAATGGTGATCAGGAAAAGACAAGAGTCTGGTTACTCTCCACTGCAATGTTAGGTGCTGTTTTTTTAGCTGGGCAAATCTATGAGTTTACGGAGTTTTATCATAAAGGGTTCGTGCTTTCTTCAAACATATTCAGCTCGACTTTTTATGTTTTAACGGGTTTTCATGGTCTTCATGTATTTATAGGCGTAGTTCTTCTCATCGCCCTCTGGAGCATAGGTCAAAGACAAAATGGACTTTCTTTAGATGGTGGTATGAATCTAGAATTTGTAGCCTTGTATTGGCATTTTGTTGACATCGTTTGGATTGTACTTTTTACAGTTGTGTACTTAATATAATGTCTGTTGATCACAAACCCCATCCAAAGCCAGTTCAGTATGTTCAAATAGCTCTAGTTTTAGGTGTATTAACAGCTATCGAAGTTGCCTTATATTACACCGAAGACGTAGTTGGAGTATTTACTGATCCGTTGCTTATAATTTTAGCTGTTGGAAAATTTGTCATTGTAGTTGGCTGGTTTATGCACTTGAGATTTGAAGATTCATTAATTAATAAATTTTTCACAGGTGGAATGATTTTAGCTCTTATTCTATTTGCTATTGTTATGTTTGAAAGAGCAGCAGCAAACTTTATTTAATGGAAAATCTAGTTTGGCACCCTCATTATGATGTCTGGGCACTTATTATTACACTTATAATTTTTTTTGAATACTCCACTGATAATTCTTCAATAAAAAAGAGCAAAAGAAAATCATGGTATTCTGGTCTTTTTATTTTATGGCTTTTTACGGATTGGCCAATTCATGATATTGGTGAGAAATACTTGTTTTCGGTTCACTCAGCTGAGCACTTAGTTTTAGCATTGATTGCTCCCCCTCTTTTGCTTAATGGTTTAAATAGTGCTCAAAAGAAACTCATTTCGATCAGACCTTTAATTGCCTTATTGCAAATTACTACCAAACCTGTTGTTGCATTTTTCTTATTTAATTTCGTCATGGTTGGAATGCATTGGACAACGGTTATCAACCTTATGGTTACAAATACTATTTTTCATTTTTTTATTCATGGCGTAATGCTTTTAGTCTCTCTAAATATGTGGATTCCTGTTATTGGGCTCACCAAAGAAATTAAACAATTAAGTAATCCTGGAAAAATAGCTTACCTTTTTATGCAATCATTACTACCAACAATTCCCGCTAGCTTTTTAGCTTTTGGAACTGAACCACTTTATTCTGCATACCTCGAAGTTGATAATATTTTTGATGTTTCTGTAATTAACGATCAAACCATGGCTGGTCTTGTTCTAAAGCTTGGCGGAGGATTGATACTCTGGATCTTTATACTTATAACTTGGATGAAATGGTACAAAACTGAAAAAACCTTTGATGATGTAGTTAGAACTTCCACTAACGACTAAAATTTGATAAGAGCATTATGGATGAAAAACTTATAGAAGAGATTAGCAACACTACTGGTGTTCCTCAAATGCTTGTCTCTAGGTCAGCCCAGGCAAGAGCAGAAGCAAATGGTACAGATGTAAATGCAGTTCTATCTAGCTGGTCAGGTGGTACACCCACAGAAGTTGCCCCAGCACCTGTTGTCGAAGAAGCTGTAGTAGCACCTGTTGTCGAAGAAGCTGTAGTAGCACCTGTTGTCGAAGAAGCTGTAGTAGCACCTGTTATAGAGGAAGCTATTGAACCTCCTGCAGACCTATTTTCAAAAATTGGCCGTGCAGTCCAATATGGTTCTCTCTTTGGAATTGTAACTGGATTCATACAAGCTATTGCCATTAGCACTTATCTTTATGATGGGTTAATCCTCGAATCCGAAACTTTTAACCTTATAACCGACTATCAAAGAACTACTTATATTGCTGCCCTTACTGCATTAACAACATTTTTTGGAGTTCTCAATACTGTAAACATTAAAAAATTATTAGAGTCAAATTTTATTGGACACGGGATAAAAACAACAGATAGAGAGTCTATTTTTCAAGGAATTGGTTTGGGACTTATTTTTGGATCCATCTCCGGATTCTTTATAACTTCTTCGATTGGGCAAACTATTGAACCAATCCTTCCTGAAGATCCTACTGTTTTCCTATTACCAGTTTTCGGCTCCTTCTGGAGGATACTTTTGCTTTCTACTATATTTCAGGCTCTAATTTCCATGCTTTCAGTGGTTCTGGGAGTACCCAAAGGGCTTGACGTTTTTGAAGAAGAGGAAGCACAAATTATAAGAAATAGAATTACGGGTTCTGCTGTCATACCTTTAAGCGCAATCATGGTTGGTGGTTTAATAGCATTTTTAATTGCACAAGTTTTCATAAACTTTCATGATTACGCACCGCTCTTTGCCTTGATAATTTCAGCAACAATCTTGACATTTTCTGCTGTGATGAGTGCTGGTCCAAAAATAAAAATTACAAAAAATGAAGTACTTATTACTGCCCTTGGAATAATCACACTTACGGTTATTATCGCTTCTGTTGCTGCTAGTCAACTTTAACTTTTTATGATGAATGAAGCTTTTGATGAACTTGAAAGTATAGAGAGCTATATTGAAGCAGATCGTTGGAAAAATATCTCTAGAAGATATTCGTCAAATGACATAAAAAAATTAAGAGCTCCTTTTGAAACAATTAGTCCCATATCAAAAACTGGAGCTGAAAAGCTCTGGTCACTTTTAAACAGAGATGATCAATTTATTTCTGGGCTAGGTGCGATAACAACTCAACAAGCACTACAAATGTTCAACCTAGATTATGAATTTATTTATGTAAGTGGGTGGCAAGTAGCTGCAGAAAGTAACGGCGGAACGAACACATATCCTGATCTATCTTTATACCCTTCAAACAGTGGTCCAAATTTTGTAGAAAAAATTAACAACACGCTATTAAGAAAAATGGTTGAATTAGAAAAAAAAGCTGTACCTCCAGTTATCGCTGACGCTGAATCAGGTTTTGGTGGCGTCTACAATGTCTTTGAATTAACTTCTCAATTTATTAAATCAGGAGTGGCGGGATTACATTTTGAAGACCAGCTAGCTTCTGAAAAAAAGTGTGGGCACATGGGTGGAAAAGTAGTGATTCCAACCCATGAATATATAAACAAATTAACTTCGGCAAGACTTGCTTCAGATGTTCTTGGATCTCCGATTGTTCTTATAGCAAGAACAGATTCATTAAATGCAAAACTAATGACTTCTGATTTTGATGAAACTGATAGACCTTTTTTAAGCAATAAAAGATCATCTGATGGTTATTACCCAATTGAGAAAAATGAAGAAATGGCAATCACAAAATCTTTAGCTTATGCAAAATATGCTGATGTTATTTGGTGTGAAACAAACACCCCTGATCTTGGATTTGCTCAAGAATTTGCATCAGAAATAAAAAAACATTACCCTGACAAAATTCTTGCCTATAACTGCTCTCCGTCTTTTAACTGGACGGATAAATTTACAGATATAGAGATAGCAAATTTTCAAAAAAATCTCTCTGAATTTGGTTATAGACTCCAATTTGTTTCTTTAGCTGGTTTTCATTCAATGTCTAGCTCTATGTATAACCTGGCAAATAATTATAAAGGTGGGAACATGAAGGCAATTGTTGACTTGCAAGAGTATGAATTAGAACTCTCCAAAGAGGGATATACAGCTATTAAACACCAGCAAGAAGTTGGTGGGGATTATTTCGAATCTATTGGGGAAATAGTTATGGGTAATGATTCAGAACTTCTTTCTAAGAAAAACTCCACAGAAGAGACTCAATTTTAATAGAATACATCTATGGAAAATTTTAAAAATAAAACAATAATCATGAGTGGTGGCTCTAGAGGTGTAGGTCTAGAGATTGCAAAAACACTGGGTAAAGACGGAGCAAATGTAATCATATTAGCAAAAACTACTGAACCTCATCCAACCTTACCTGGAACTATCTACACAGCTGCTGAAGAAATTGAGGCAGTCGGAGGAAATGCCTTACCTGTAGTTTGTGATATTAGATTCGAAGAACAAGTTGCTTCAGCTGTTGCCCAAGGTGTAGAAAAATTTGGAGGAATCGATATTTGCATAAATAATGCAAGTGCAATTCACTTGTCTGATACCGTAAACACTCCTATGAAAAGATATGACCTAATGCATAATATTAATGTACGAGGCACATTCTTATTAAGCCAACAGTGTATCCCTCACTTAAAGAAAAGTGAAAATGCTCATATTTTGACTTTATCTCCACCTTTGAATATTTCTAGAAAATGGTTTGGGGTTACCTTGGCTTATACAACAGCTAAATATGGAATGTCTTTGGTAGCACACGGACTTGCTGAAGAATTTCAAAAAGATGGTATTGCTTCAAATTGCTTGTGGCCAAGAACATCTTTAGATACAGCAGCTGTTAGAAATGTTATTGGTGCAGAGTTGGTAAAAGGGTCTAGAAAGCCATCTATATATGCAGATGCGGCATATGCAGTACTAAAAAGAGATTCTTCAACCTGTACAGGAAATTTCTTTTTAGACCAAGATATTTTAGAAGAAGAGGGTGTTACAGATTTTGATCAATATGCCATTGATTCTGATGCGACACTTGTTTCAGACTTTTTTGTTGATGATAATCCTGAAGATTGGATTCAAGCTTTATAGTATTGTCTTTCAGGCATATTTGGTAACCTGAATGAAACTGCCCACCCCTGTTTTCAGATAAGGGCAAACTTATGTTTTACTAGATTTTGAATCCCGAATAATTAAATTATCGAATAGATAACAATAAAATGCAGAATTGCAGCTACTGAAACAAAAGAATGCCAAACTTCATGATATCCAAAAATTTTTGGTGCTAGTTTTGGATACTGTAGACCGAAACTAGTTGCACCAATAATGTAAAGTAAAATACCTAAAATCATCAGAATGCTGTTAGCTGTAGTGAACATATCAAACATCCTCAATAGATAAGGTAGGAGGATAAGACTCATACATACATATACGGCTACATTTACAGATGTATTAATATTTGGGAAATAAATAATTTGGAAAGCACCCAACAAAGCAACACACCAAATTAAAATCAGTAAGAATAATCCATCTGGCCACGGAGTCATTAAAAGAGCTAAAGGTGTCGCTGTTCCAGCAATCATTATGAAGATTCCAATATGATCCAACTTTCTCATTCTTTTTTTTGTTAATTTATTCCAGTCGAATTTGTGATAAAGGGCACTAAATCCAAACATCATCATTACAGCAGCCGAATAAATTGCTGTAGCAACATACTCAGATGCATTACTACTCTTAATAATTAGCGGTGGGCATGCCCCGACAGCAATAAAAAACATTGCCTGGTGAAAAGTGCCTCGAAGTAATGGTTTTTGTCTTTCCATAATGACAATAATAATAAGTCATCAGCAATAACAGAATTCGTGTCAGATCATTAAGTTTGTTTGTGAAGAACAATAGAGCCTATATTTATTGTGGCCAGAGACAGAATCGAACTGCCGACCCCTTGTTTTTCAGACAAGTGCTCTACAGACTGAGTTATCTGGTTTTCTCTTTCTTTTTATTTAATGCACGTTGGGTAGCATTAAGTTCAGATTTTCTTAACCTTATTGACTCTGGTGTGACTTCTACAAACTCACCCTCTGAAATAAATTCTATGCATTGATCTAAAGACATTAGTTGTGGGGGTCTAAGTGGGATTGTTTCATCTGATCCTGACGCGCGATGGTTTGTAAGTTTCTTTTCTTTTGTAATATTTACCTCTAAATCGCCTTCATTATTTCTTTCTCCTATAATCATTCCCTCAAATACTTCTGTACCTGGAGGGATGAAAAGAATACCTCTGTCAACCATTGCAAGACTTGCGTAAGGGGTGACCTTTCCATTTCTATCAGAAATCAATACTCCATTTGTTCTTTGAGGTATTTCACCTGCCCATGGTGCGTATCCATCAAATAAAGAGTTCATTATGCCTGAACCTCTTGTATCTGTTAAGAATTGATTCCTAAAACCAATTAAGCCCCTAGAGGGAATTGAGAATTCAAGAGTTGCTCTTCCAAAACCATTATTCATGAGATTTGTCATTTTGCCTTTTCTCTTAGACAGCTTTTCCGTAATTACGCCTACATAGTCTTCGGGTGTATCAATAAAAACTTTTTCCATGGGTTCGCTTTTTTTTCCGTCAATTTCTTTAATGATGACTTCAGGTCTAGAAACCATAAACTCATACCCTTCTCTTCTCATGGTTTCAATTAGTACTGCCATTTGAAGCTCTCCTCGACCCCTAACCTCAAAAACATCTGTTTTTTCACTTGGGATAATTTGCAAAGATACATTACTTAAGATTTCTTTCTGTAATCTATCACTGATATTTCTTGAAGTTACATATTTACCTTCTCTACCCGCAAATGGTCCATTGTTCACATGGAAAAAAATTGAAACTGTTGGTTCATCTATTTCAATTCTTGGAAGAGGATCTGGATTCTCATTACTGGAAATGGTATCACCAATCTGTACATTATCTATACCAGCAATAGCAATAATATCTCCTGATTCAAGTGTTTCCACTTTTACCTTTTCAAGACCTTTAAATGTATACATAGCTGAAAACTTTTGATTATTTACTGTTTGCTCTTTTCCACACAAACTGTATTGTTTATTCATCTCCAGTATTCCGTTGTCTAACCTCCCTATAGCAACCTGACCGACATAGGAGTCATAAGAGAGGTTAGTTACTAAAAATTGTGGATTAAGGGAGTCATCCGTATTGGGCCCACTAAAAAAAGTGGTTATTAAATTTAATAATGGGATTAGATCGTTTGACTCGTCACCTAGAGACTCATGAGCAATACCATCTTTTGCATTCGTGTAGATGATTGGAAATTCTATCTGTTTATCATTTGCGTCTAAATCAATAAACAAATCATATACTTCTTCTACTACCTCATCAATTCGAGCATCTGGTCTGTCAATTTTATTGATGACCAAAATTACAGGTAAATCTCTTTCCAGTGCTTTTTTCAAAACAAATCTTGTTTGGGGTAACGGACCTTCACTGGAGTCAACCAAGAGAAGTACTCCATCTACTAAATTGAGACTTCTTTCGACCTCTCCACCAAAATCAGCATGGCCTGGGGTGTCTACAATATTAATTTTTATATCGTTATAGTGAATTGCCGTATTTTTTGAGGTTATGGTAATGCCTCTTTCTTTTTCAAGATCTCCAGAGTCCATTACTCTATCTTCTAATACTTGATGATCGCTAAATGTCCCACTTTGCTGAAGGAGCCCATCGACTAGTGTTGTTTTTCCATGGTCAACGTGTGCGATGATTGCAATATTTCTAATTGTTTCTTTTGCCATAAGGAAGTAAGTATAGGGTTGTTATATTTTATAAATATTTTTGATTTTTATTTAAAACCTATCTAGTTTCCAAAAAAGTCGATAATATTTTCCCAAGCTTTTACATCAGCTCTATAAAACTCTGAATATGAACATTTACTGCAAGTAATTACATAAAATTTCTGATTTTGAACATTAAAAAATTTTGATAGACCACCACTAGTCATTGAGACTTTCTCTCTTGTGTGTGATATCGATACAACTTCTTTGTTGCGTGTTTTATCTTTCTTGTCCTGAATTGAACCAGAAGTACTACATTTTGGGCAAACCCATACTTTACTATTCATGCCAACATATTACTTGCTAAAATAGTTATGTGATTAAGCATTTTAAAGTAACCCTTTTAATAATCTTTTTGGCTGCCTGTGGCAATGGAGATGCGTCTTCTGAGGGTTCGCTAGTAATTAGGATCGTTGATGATGAGTTTTCGCCAAAAGTCATCAATGTACCTGTAGGTTCAACTGTAGTTTGGGAGTCTGGTGGTTCTAATAATCATAATGTAATCGCAAGTGATGGTTCTTGGCAGGCAATCTCTTCAGATTATTTTGAATACGGAATTATTACCAAAGGTGATCAATATGAATATACATTTGATGAACCAGGTATTTATGAATACTACTGCCCGTATCATGGAACAAATAACAAAGGTATGGTTGGGACAATAATTGTAGGCGATGTTGAATATACAGCTCCTGTTGAGGAAGTTGATTATGTGATGAGTACAAATGTATTAGAAGTTGGTGCAGATAAGAGTTTTGAGACTATCCAAGATGCAGTAGATGTTGCTTTTACTGGAGATTTAATACTGATAAGTCCAGGTGTTTATAACGAAAGTGTCACAGTAACCACCCCTTATTTAACAATTAGAGGTACTGATAGAAACTCAGTAATCATTGATGGTGAATTTATGAGGGAAAATGGAATTCAAATTTATGACACAGACGGTGTAAGTGTTGAAAATCTATCAGTGAGAAATTTTTCCCTGAATGGTGTTTACTGGAATGGATCAGAAGGCTTCAAGGGATCATATTTAACGGTTTACAATAATGGCGATTATGGCGTTTATGCATTTGACTCAACAGATGGAATATTTGATAATATATACGCTTCTGGTCACCCTGACAGTGGAATTTATATTGGACAATGTTATCCTTGTAATTCATTAATTTACGATAATGTAATTGAAGGAAATGCTCTTGGGTACTCTGGAACCAACGCCGGAGGCCATCTTTATTTATACAATAATATTTGGCAAAATAATATGTCAGGAATTGTACCAAATACATTAGATTCTGAACTAAATCCTCCAGGTAGAGAGACAACAATAATAGGTAATTTAGTTATCGATAATAATAATTACAATGCTCCTACTAACCGTTTCGGCTTAGTAGCAAAAGGGATGGGAATAGTTGTACCTGGAAGAGTTGGCGACATTATAGAAAAGAATATTGTCATTAATCATGATAAATATGGAATAGTTGCTAGTCCTATGCTTGATGCGAAATTATATTTTTCGCAACATGTTCAAGTAAAAGATAATGTTGTTCTTGATTCAGGCTACACAGATTTGGCACTGGCAGGACCTTGGGGTCCGGGGAATTGCTATGAGGGTAATGTCTATCAAACTTCGACACCACCTCTTCTTGAACAGCTACATAATTGTTCATCTATTGAAGAGGGTGGTCTTTTATCAAGATTTCCTCTTCAAGGTGATGTTTCAGGGCTAATGATGCTTGCTGGATTTTTTGCAGATGCACAAAATCAAGAACTTGATAAAAATAGATACAAAGAGTACCCGTGGCCTAAAGAACAAACAAACATGACATTTCAGAATATCAATATACCTAGTCCAGCTGTGAATCTTTTTTATGTTCCAGATTTAGAGGCAATAACACTTCCCTATGACTTAATGGATGACCAAAATTTAGATAATTTATATGAAGCAAAAAAGGAGATAATAATGAGTGGAGTGCCTATTTCAAGTCCAAGTATTTGGCAGTTATTGTTTCAGTTATATGGATACTTGATGCCGTTTGTGCTTTATTCAGCATGGACAGCTCTTGCGTTGTATGATTTAAACACTAACAAGCAAGTTGAAGGTGCAAAAAAATATATATGGTTAGCTGTTGTATTTTTAGTACCATTTTTTGGAGTTCTTGCATACCATTTGATTGGACCAAGCTCTATATCGAAGACAATGAAATACGCAGCTATTGGAGGAGGACTAATAAGTTACTTACTAATCCTCATCCTTACAGCTGTTATAAGTGGTCTAGTTTAGTTATAAAGATATAACTTGATCAGGCATGTTGCCAGATAAGGCTTGGTACAAGTCTGGGAAACAACCTGCGGCTACTCCCTCAACTGTTCCTTCAGGGGTATAACCACCCTCTGCATTTTTAGATGCAAGACCTCGTTGGTTTGCACATTGATCACACATCATCAATAGCATTCCTTTTTCAGCAGCAACTTTTGCTAGCCTTTCTCCTTTAGGATTTCCTTTTTGGAGCAACATTGTATTGTCGTCAAAAAAGAAAATACCGACTACTTCAACACCATGGTTATCAGCTTCCAATTGTGGAAGTATCATTTCTCCAACTTTATAATTAGCAGCATTTGGCGAATTAAGAACGTAAGCAACTTTCATTTTTAATACCTTTCGTATTGTTTTGATATATTATAAAAGAGCTATGGTTTATGAAAAAACTTTATGTTATGGAACTTTAAATCCTGATCTTATATATTTTATTGAGGATCTCCCTGAGGCTGGAGGAGATATTAGAAGTAATAATTACAATATCAGAGCTGGAGGAACTGCAATAAACTGTGCTGAAAATATTGCCAACTGGGGAATGTCTGTTTCTGTTCTAGGTAACAGTATTGGTAAAGATGCTCTAGGTGAATATTTACTGAGTGAGCTAAAAGATAAAAATATTTTACATGAAGAAATAATCTTGACTGATAATCCAACTCCGACATGCTCTATCTTTGTAGATAGAGATGGTGAAAGAACTATTGTGTCTTCGGGTTATTCAAACTGCACCTGGAATAAGCTCTCTGAAGTAAAAAACTTTCAGTCTCTTCTTGTTGACAGGTACTCCATACCTAATATTAAAAACTCGATAACTGAGATTAAAAAAAGTGGTGTTTTCGTTGTCCAAGCAGGATACGAATATCCAATCGATTATGAAATTGATTTTTTGGTTGTTAGTAAAGATGAGATAGACGTAATAGAAGCTGAAAATTTATTGAATAACGAACTTGTATCAAGAATATTGTTAACACACTCAAACTTACCTGCAAGACTAATCAGCTCGGAAGGTGCTATAGAGATTACGCCACCTGACTTTAAAACTGTTAATGCAACAGGGGCGGGAGATGTAACAGCTGCTTATATTGCCGCAAATGGAGTTGAGGATATCATTTCGACTATAAAAAATGCATGTGCTGCAGGGGCCATCTTAGCGGGTACCGGTGAACTACCTACTCTTGAAAAAATAGCTGAAATATCAGAACTTGTAGATGTTAGTCCAAGATAAAAATTGGGCGTTTTATTTACTTTATAGTAAAATTAAATAATGGCTGTAAATTATAAAGCTCCGGTAAAAGATATCGTATTTGGGTATCAAGTTATTAATTCCTACGATGTTCTTTCAAAAATTAGTCAATTTAGCGATTTTTCAGAAGATATTGTTATCCCAACAATGGAAGAATGTGGAAAGTTTGCAGAAGAAGTCTTAGCGCCAATTAATGCAGTAGGCGACGAAAAGGGTGCAACAATAAAAGATTCTGTTGTAACTATGCCCGAAGGATTTGTTGATGCCTACAAGAAATTTGCTGAAGCAGGGTGGTCATCTATTTCACTTCCTTCTGAGATAGGTGGTGGTGGTATGCCTGTCGTTCTATCTGGTGGAACACTAGAAATTCTAAGCTCTGCAAATTTGGCATTTGGCTTGGCTCCCGGACTAAGTGCAGGAGCAATTTCAGCTCTTAATTTTCATGGAAGCCAAGAACAAAAAGATAAATTTCTTCCAAAACTAGTTTCTGGTGAATGGACTGGAACAATGAACCTCAGCGAACCACAAGCAGGTTCAGACCTTGGAACTATTACAACTAAAGCTGAAAAAAGCGAAGATGGGAGCTATAGAATTACAGGTACAAAAGTATGGATTACTTTTGGAGAGCATGACATGACTGAAAATATAATACATCTTGTTCTTGCAAAGACTCCCGGTTCGCCAGAAGGAACTAAGGGAATTTCAATGTTTATTGTTCCTAAGTTCATAGTAAATGATGATGGCTCACTTGGAGAAAGAAACGAAGTTAAGTGTCTCTCAATCGAAGAAAAACTAGGAATACACGCTAGCCCTACCTGTGTTATGGAGTATGGAGGTAATGAAGGTGCCGTGGGTTACTTGGTTGGTGAAGAAAATAGAGGTTTAACTTACATGTTCACAATGATGAATGAAGCAAGAGTCTGGGTGGGTGGACAAGGCTTATCTTGTGCTGTACCTGCCTTCCAGGGAGCTGCTCAATATGCTCGAGATCGAGTACAGGGCCGTCCTGTTGGGATGAGTAAAGAAGATGCAAAAAATTCAACAATTATTGATCATGCAGATGTTAGAAGAATGTTAATGACAATGAAGTCCTACACCGATGCAATGAGATACCTTATGTATGACAACCAGTTAATGATGGATTTAGAATATTTTGCAGAGGATGAGGAAACTAAAGCTTTTGGTGAAGAAAGGTGTGGACTTCTCACTCCTGTAACTAAAGCCTGGGTTTCAGATTTGGGAGTTGAGCTAAGTTCTATAGCAATACAAGTCTATGGTGGAATGGGCTATGTGGAAGAGACTGGAGTTGCTCAATACTTAAGAGATTCAAGAATTGCACCTATCTATGAAGGTACAAATGGAATTCAAGCACTAGATTTAATGTTTAGAAAATTACCTTTAGATGGAGGTCAAGCTATGCAGCGTTTGCTCTCTGAGGTAAATGAGACCGTTGAAACGATGAAAAATGGCGATGAGGAATTACAAAATATGGCATCATTGCTAGAGGTTGAAGTAAATAATCTATCTGAAGTGACACTATGGCTTGGTGGGAAAATGCTCGAGGGAGAGCTTGTAGACGCTAGCTCGGCAGCAACACCTTATATGAAAATGTTTGGCCAGGTAATTGGAGGATATTACATGGCAAAAGCAGCAATATTGGCAAAACAAAAATTGGAAGAAACAAAAGATGAATTTTATGCTGACAAGATTACTCTCTCCAAGTTTTACATGGAACAGTTATTGCCTTTAGCATCTGGGTATACTTCATCTGTAAAAGCTGGCAAGGATACTCTTTATAGTATTAAATCTGAAAACTTTTAATTGATTGAGCTTCTAAAAGATAAAAATAATTCCATTGCCCTAATTGGTGCCAGTACAAATAAAAATAAGTTCGGATACAAAATACTTATAGATCTTGTTAGTAAGGATTATGACGTAATCCCTGTAAACAACAAAGAAGTAGAAATAGAGGGTAGAAAAGTATTTAAAACTGTCCAGGAAATATCAGACTGTCCCTCAATTATAAATTTTGTAGTGCCTCCAAGTATTGGATTCGAAATTACTAAGGACTTGGTTGAAAAGGGTTATGATAACTTTTGGTACCAACCTGGAGCAGAAAGTGCTGAAATTTCAGAATATTTAGATTCTAATAAAAAGAATTACATTGATGATAAATGCATAATGGTCGTCAGTAATTTAATAGACAAGTACTAATAGCTCTACTAGCCCTCGCTATTTTTATTAACTTGATTTAATTCGTCGAAAGATTTTTCTAATTTATTTTTCCTCGTAGTTTTTAGTTTCTCAAATGAATCAACTGTTTGATCTAACCGTTTTGTAACTTCATCAAATGAATCAATAAATTTATTGACTTCACTTTTAACTTTTTCATGCGCAAGAAGGATATTTTTTGTGTCAGTTTGAAGACTGAATAGCTTCATCGAATGCCTAATAGTCTCTAGATAAGCCATGAGTGTTTGAGGGCTCACTAGGATTACTTTTTTTGAAAAGGCATATTGTATGACTGGAGTTCTGGCTGCTCCGATTTCAGAAGTAAGTAAAAAGTGGTATAAGTTTTCAAGAGGAATGTACATCAGGACGAAGTCAACAGTGTCCTCTTCGGCTGAAATATATCCCTCTCTACCTGAAGTTTCATCAATTTTTGTTTTAATTGCTTTATCAATAAATTCTCGGTTTTTTGTTTTTATGCTTTCAGTGATTTGCTTGCGTGATATCTCATCAAGGGTCTCATCTTCTAAATCTAAATTTAGCTTAGAGAGCTGCATGTATAGATTTAATGGAAACTTTGAATCCATATTGATTGTTTTGTTATCTGGTAAATAAAATGTGAAGTCCGGCTTTGTTCCACTATTCATAATTTTTTGGGATTCGTAATGTATTCCATCTTTATATTCCATGATTCCTAATAAGTCTTCAACTTGGAATTCAGCCCACTGTCCCCTGCTCTGGTTGTTATTTAGTACAGATATAAGGTTTCTAGTTTGTTGATCAACACCAGATATTGAACTTTTAATCTCACCTGTTTTTTCTAAAAAATCTTTTACAGTTTTATCTGATTTATCTAACAGCTTATAAATCTGAGATTCTTCATTTTCAATTAACTCACTGACTATTCCCTTTATTAGATACTCATCATCTTTTTCCGGCACCTCTTCTTTTCGTGTAACAAAATACACAACCGTAGCCATAAGAATAATATTTACTATATAAAGCACAATGTCCATGATTTAAGAATAGCAATAACAGTGGACAATTTTTATAAAATTGGCTGTTAGATGTCTTAAACGCTATCGAAAATCTTTTTAAAACTAAACTTAAAGTTTTCTGCTGAATAGTTTTTTAGAATAAAATCTTTTGCGTTAGTGCCTATGTGTATCGCCTCTTCATAATTTTCTTCGACTTGGTTTATCTTTGTAGCTAAACTTTCGATACTATTGCTTTCAAAGATATAGCCAGTCTGACCTTCTATAACAATATCCCCCATACCAGGTGCATCGGTTACTAGAACAGGGCAGGCCGTAGCTTGTGATTCAAATATAACCCTTGCAAGACCCTCTGATACAGATGGTAAAATCATTAAGTTAATTTCAGAATAAAAACTTTTTACCCTTTCCCTGTCTACTTCTCCAAAGAATTTAACATTGTCGTCTAAGGCATATTCACTTATTAAGTTTTTTAAAGTTTCTAAATATTTAGAATTAGGCGTTGGCCCTACAATTAAAAGTTCAACATTTTCTTTTTTAATAGAATTTAATGCTTCAACAATTAAGTGAGGCTTTTTTCTATCTGTCACACTTCCTATGAATAAGATTCGAAATTTTGAATCTTTATCTCTATTAATTTCAATATCTTTAAAGTCATCAAAATCGACCCAAGCCGGAAAGCGTACAATAGTTTTTGACTTATTTATTTTTCTTACCTGAGCTTCAGTTGAGGATGACACTGCCCTAATAATATCTGCATTATGAATCGTATATCTTGACAACCTTTGGAAGATATATTTGTATAGACTCGGGAATAATAAGTTTTTTTCTAAGCCAAGAGTTTCTATAAAGTCTCCATGTGTTTCTACAATTACTTTTATGCTTTTATATCTCATTTTCACAATCAGCATTGAAAGAAAGCTTGATACTGGATCTTGAAAACAGACTATTTCTATATTGTTATCTTTTATAATTTTCGTCATAGAAAACAAAGAAACTACCATTATCTTCAAATAATTATAAAATCGGCTTTTTGTTTTCTTGAAAAAGTAAAGGTTCGCATTCTCCAAATTAATTTCTTTTTTTTCATTTGCAAATGCAATTACATTTAGATTGGAAATTTCTGACAAGTACTCAAATTTTTTACGCATATTCTTATCAAGAGGAAGCTTGTAAGTTGTAGGAGCTATGAAAAGTACATTCTTCATTCTTTAAAAAAAGAGTCTAATTCGTTTAATAATTGTTCGTCATGTGTCCATGGAATTGAGTGAGCTGCATTATCAAAGATTATTTCATTTACATTTGCTAGATCTTTTATAACTTCTTGAGAAGTCTCCTCAGGTACTAAATTATCTTTTCCACCCGTGATGACTAATGTCTCTGTATTAATTTCATTTAACCAGGGTCTTGCGTCGTATGGTACAACATACCTTCCACCATCCTCGTATATGAAATCGTCTTTAGATTTATGTAAATTATTCCAGGCCCAGTCAGTGTATTCATTTCCCAATGCACCAGTTTTACGTAAATGTGAATATTTAGATTTTGGATTCATGTTTGGAAATAATCTCTCTCTAATTCTCACCGTTGCTACAAAAAATTTAAAGAGGGGTTTATCTTTATATACGGCACCTCCAAGCCAGCTAAATGGTGTGATAAGAACCATTTTATTTACAAGCTCTCTCTTCTTCCTTGAGATGCTGAGTGCTACCGCACTTCCCATTGACCATCCAACTATATTGCATTTCTCTATGTCTAGTTGATCTAATATGCTGATTACTATATCTGCGTTTTCATCAACATCCCATCTCATCCAACTTGAGTCGGATTTTCCGTGATTTTTCATATCGATTGTCACAAAAGAATTTTTTTCTTGATAGAAAGGGAGAATTTTAAACCAACTTCCTAGTGAGTCAGAGCCCCAACTGTGTAGAAAGATAATTGGGATTGTGTTGTTTACGTAAGATTCACGAATAAAGTATTCTTTTTCACGCACAAAAACTGTTCTCCCGGGTATTTTTGTTGGATGAATTTGAGTTAAGCCCTCGGTCTGAGCTTTTTTAGTGCCAATTAAATTTTTCAACAAAGTAGCAAAAGCAAAATATTTTGTTAATTTTTTAATCATTATTACTAAATAATATTTATCTTTTCGATATAGTCAGTATTTATTTCACCTATTTCCCAAAGTTCCAAACCCATACTTTCTTTAATCTCTACAATGTCAATATTTTGGTCTTTTGGTATAGCGATAAGTAAACCCCCACTTGTCTGAGCATCACAACAAAGCTTTATAAGGTTTTGGTCTGATGAATTGTCAATTATCAACTCTTTAACATGGTCAAGGTTTCTTTGGCTTCCTGATGAAAAGAAACCGTTCAAGATTAATTCATGAACTCCTTCAATTGCAGGGATGTTTTTACTATAAATGTTTGCTCCAAGATTTGTATTTTTTAACATCTCACTTAAATGACCAAATAACCCAAATCCTGTAATATCAGTTACTGCATTTGCATTATATTTATGGGCAACGTCAGCAGCAGAATTGTTCAAAGTTGTCATTACGTTTGTAGCTTTATTAATTATCTCAGAGCTAGCTTTATCTTTTTTAATTGCGGTTGATATTACACCAGTACCCAGTGGTTTAGATAAAAATAACTTATCGCCATCTTTAATTGTATTGTTTAGAAAGACTGTTTCTTTTGCTACTCCTGTAACAGAAAAGCCATACTTAGGTTCATTATCATCAATACTGTGTCCTCCTATCACCGAGCATTTAGCTTGCTCCATGACATCTAATCCACCTCTAATAACCTCTCCTAAAATATCAAAACTAATATGGTCTCTAGGCCAACAAACTAACTGTAAAGCCGACAGAGGCTCTCCACCCATGGCATAGATGTCAGATAATGCATTTGCGGCTGCTACTCTGCCCCAGTCATAAGGATTATCTAAAATTGGAGTAAAGAAATCTATAGATTGGATAAGATTTTCACCACTAGCTCTTACGACTCCAGCATCATCGGGGTTGTTTAAACCTACAGATACATTACTGGCAGATAAGGCTTTATGATTTTTAAATTGCGACAAAACTTGTGCAAGCTCACTAGGTGATAGTTTACAAGCTCAACCAGATCCACGAGAATACTCAGTCAGTCTCATCACACCTCCCACCTAATTATTAATTTGCTTTTCAGCTTCTATTTCTTCTATGAAACATTCTTGTATTAGTTTTAATACCGGGCTTTGTTCATACACTTTTTCATCGATTTTATTGACAAATTTTCCATGTTTAGCCGTGGACAACACAAAAACTGTATCCATTTCATAAATCTCATCAGCAGTTATCCGACTTTCTATAACGTTTAACTGTCCTTTAGCTCCAAAAAGATTGATGTATTGTCTTGTTATCGAATCAAGTATTCCTAAGTCTAAATCAGGAATATAAACTGTATCATCCTTTATCCACCCAAGAGAAAATGTAGGGCCTTCAAGGATTATATTGTTTCGATTTAAGAGTAAGGCATCTGTAAAGCCATTTTGTTCAGCTAAGCGTGTCTGAGTAACATTCAAAGCATAGGAAGTTGACTTTGTGCCAATAATCTGATTTTCCTCTAGTAGAAAATCACCACCAGGATGCCATGGGCTTAATTGTGTCTGTAGAGAATAGTTTTCTGGAATGTCTACTGGTTTTTGATGGAACATATAGACATCATAACTTTCAACAGTCTCAGATCGGCTTATTATTACCCTTACGTAACCCTCAGTAAAGTTTGAAGCTAATTTTATAAGATCTTTCTTTATAGAGTTAAAATCAATATTCTTAAATAACATCTTATTAGCGGACCTTTCAAAACGTTTAAGGTGTCTGTCTACTGCAAAAAGAAAACCATTATGAATACGGATAGCTTCAAAAATACCATCTCCTCTCCAAAAAGAGAGGCTTTCTATTGGCGTATTAAAGTTATCCTTACTAACTTCTATACCATTAATTAGATACACTTTTTATAAATATCTTTCTCTTATATACGTATTAGTAATTGGCATTCTTCTATCTTTGCCAAAAGCTCTTTCTGTTAATTTTACTCCAGGTGCAACTTGTTTCCTTTTATATTCATTTTTGTCAACTTTTTCTAACACGTCATATACAATGTTGCTTTCAATTCCTGAAGCGATTATTTTTTCAGAAGAAAAGTCAGATTCAATATACATTTTTAATATTTTGTCCAGTAATTCATAGTCAGGAAGGGAGTCGGAATCAAATTGATTGTCGCTTAGTTCTGCGCTTGGTTCTTTACTAATAGAATTTACTGGAATTACGATTGATTCTTTATTTCGAAATTCAGAAAGTTTATATACTTCAGTTTTATATACATCTTTAAGTAGTGCAAATCCTCCTGCTAGGTCACCATACAATGTGGAATACCCAACAGCCATCTCAGATTTATTACCAGTTGATAATACCATTGCCCCTAATTGATTTGAGAGACCCATAATTATATTTCCTCTTATCCTTGATTGAATGTTTTCATCGGTAACACCAGCGAGTGGTTCCTCAAGTGTAGTTTTTAAAAGAGTCCTTAGTGTTTCTACAGTATCCTCAATTTCAATAATTTTAAATTCTATACCCAAGTTTGTAGCCAGATTTTTTGCATCCTCAAGTGAGCTGTCTGGATTATATTTTGAAGGCATTGCTATTCCTATAACATTTTCTGAACTCAGTGCGTCGACCGCAATTGTAGCTGTAAGGGCCGAGTCTATTCCTCCTGAAAGCCCAACTAGAACTTTTTGAAAGTTATTTTTTTGTACATAATCAGCTACACCTAATTTAAGAGCCTCATACATTGACTCAAGTTCATTAAAAGTTTCATGAGACTGTAATTCTGGAATAGCGTCTTTTTTTATGTTCAAAGTAAGTTTTGAATCAGAAATGATATCTTTAACCTGTACTTCTAGATCGAATGAAAACACTTCTTCCTGAAATTGACTCGCTTGATAAATGATTTCACCTGATGCATTTACAACAAAAGAACCACCATCAAAAACAAGTTCATCTTGTCCTCCAACCATATTTAGGTATATTATTGGAACGTTTAACTTCTTGGCCTTTTCTGCTACTTGTTTTCTTCGTGAATTAGATTTATTAATATCGAATGGTGAAGCATTAATATTGACAATTATTGATGCACCAGCATTCACTTGAAGATCTGCTGGGCCATTATCAATCCAAATATCTTCACAAATATTAATTCCAATAGCTACATCGTCATACCAAAATAAATCTGCTGGTTTACTTCCTTTTGAGAAATATCTTGCTTCATCAAAAACTGAGTAATTTGGAAGAAAGCACTTATGGTAGATACCTTTCACATCTCCATTTTGAACAATAGCCGCAGCATTTGAGATTTTTCTTTTAAAATTGTCCGTAGAATTTTCATCTAAACTTCTATCAACAAAACCTATTATTGCACTGGTAGCACCTGAGAATTCTGCTATTTCTTCTAATACTGCAAAGTTTTTACCCACAAAACTTTCTCTTAGAAGTAAATCTTCAGGCGGATATCCAGTTATTGAAAGTTCGGGAAAAATAACAATGTCAGATTGTATTTTTTCAGATTCCTCTAGAGTATTTAGAATTTTGGCTTTGTTTTCCTGAATAGCTCCCACAGAGAAAGAAAGTTGGGCACCGGTTAATCTTATGGTTTTTGTATTCACAATACAATGATAGATTGTTGATTAACTAAGAAGATACTGTAATTTTTATATCTTTCGACTCTTCAATCCACTTTGAAACTCGTTTAATGGATGGCATTCGATCAACTATTTTTTTCTTTTTATTGATTAGATCCATTGTTTCATGGAGAGATTCTGGATTTCTTCTTTTCAGTTCAGCAATACTTTCAACACCGGCTGCTTCTAAGAGGTCAGCATAGTCTCGTCCAAGATTATTTATTTTCATTAGCTCAGCTCTCTTAGCCCAGTGTAAAAGTTTAGGAGATGTTATACCTGTCTCCTTAGTAAGTAGGGCTCTTCCTGACCTAGTTGATGCGATTTGTAAAAAAGTTACTGTTGTTCGAACCCTGGCTCTTCTTAGCTTGGTAGCCTCGATGTGTGTCATCCCATTTATAGAATCTATTGAAGTCATTATTAGATTTTACAAAAAAATTAATATAAATTAAGTAAAAATTTGAAGAGTTTTTCCCACTCTAAAAATCTTTCTGTTCGTCGAAATCCGTAGGTCTTAAAAAATTGAAGTTTATACTTTTAGTTTTGAATTCTGAGGATTCAAAAAAATTAATTAGATCAAACTCTCCAAAGACAGAATCAATCTCATCAGAGGAATTATCTTGGGTGATCAGTTCAAGTTTATTCCAAAAATATTTTGGTACAACTACTGGATAGCCATACTTGTACCTATACTTTGGAATCATTACCTCGTCAAAATCATGCTTTGTATTTAGAAGTCTTTGAATTACCTTACCATCCACAGATGGTTGATCTCCGAGAAAGATAAAAACATTCTCAAAATTTTTATTTTGATTCAAGTGGTGTAAACCAGTTCTGATCGAAGAAATTATTCCCTCGTTCCAGTTTTCATTTATTAGTATCGCTGATGATTTGAAATCAACCTTTTCAATTATTGTCTCACTGTCGTAACCCAGAACTACAACAGCATCTTCAAAGTAAGTCGAAACTGTTTTGATTGTTGTTTCAAGAATTGTACTTCCCTTGTACTCAGCAAGTTGTTTGGGAAACCCCATTCTTAATGATTCACCAGCAGCCAATATTATTGCAGCATTCATAAAACAACCAGACTAGAAAATCCTGAAAAAAGAATTAATAAAATCGCTTCTATATTTCTTAACATATAAACCTGTTTTAAACCTGAACCCAAGCATACTAATGAAAATATACTTGTTACAAGTAAAACTATTCCCTGAAGCGCAATTGAATTAAAAAACAGAATTGGTATGTTCAATAATATTGGAACAGATGAGAACCCATAAATAATCCCTATAAAAATTAGATTGGGTTCTTTCTTGAAGAAGTACTTCAATGCTGCATAAATTATCGCTACTGAAATAAATACATTAATAAAACCAAAGAGTTGACTTGAAATTAATGTACTTACATTATTTATTGACTCAAAACTTTCTTCAATTTCAATTATTAGTGTCTGGAATTCTAAAACAGCTTCTTGCGGAAGCTCAGCACCAGATACAGAAATAATCTCCTTCACATAAATTACAAGATTCTTAAGAAAGGTTGTTACCGCTAAAGTACTGATTATTGAGCCTGAGAGCCAAATAGCTATCCCTTTTTGAAGTGATGATTTTTCTGTGACAAGCTCACCATAAATATACTTATCAAGTTTTAACACTCTATAAAAAATTGTATTGTTTCTCATTTTATTTATTTATACCTTAGAATCCAGTGTATGACTATAGCAAAGTTAATTTCATATTGTATTGCAGTAGCAATGGCAATCGTTATTTATTGGGCACAAACTCAAGTATCTTTATTTGATTCCCCTATTCCTCAACTTCCCTGGGGGGTCGTATCTCTGGTAGATCTCTACGCAGGATTTACTCTTTTTGGTTTATGGATTGCCTATAAAGAAACTGTGTTAAAAACATTTTTTTGGATTATTGGATTAATCGTATTGGGGAATTTTACAACTGCTCTTTATGTGATTTATAGTATCAATAAAGCCAACGGAGATATGAAAGTTTTCTTTTTGGGAGATAATATTTAATCTTTTTTTAGATTATCTAAGAGTATTAAGGAAACGTCTCTTACTTTTATAGATTCGCCTCTACCAAGTTCTTTGACTCCATCGTCCATCATGATGTAACAAAATGGACAAGCTACGGCGACTTCATCGGCTCCTGTTTCTATGGCTTCTTCAGATCTCTCAATATTTACTTTTTTTCCTGTAGACTCCTCCATCCACATTCTTCCTCCACCAGCTCCACAACAGAAACTATTAGTACCCTGTCGTTTCATTTCACGAACTTCTATACCCCCTATTGCTCCGAGAATCTCCCTAGGTGCAGTGTATATGTCATTATGTCTTCCCAGATAGCAAGAGTCATGATAAGTAATAACATAAGGGTCTTCACTTGTACCAACATCAATTTTTCCTGACTGGACGAGTTCTGTTAATAATTGACTGTGATGGATAACTTCAAAATTACCGCCGAGTTGAGGATACTCATTAGCAATAGTATTAAAACAATGTGGGCATTGTGTAATAACTTTTTTAACATTTAGATTATTCATATTCTCAATATTTTGAATAGCTAATTGCTGAAACACAAATTCATTTCCAGTTCTTCTAGCTGAATCCCCAGTACACACTTCTTTTGGACCTAAGACTGCATAGGAAACACCTGCTCGTTTCAACAAGGTTGCAACTGCCTTTGTGACTGGAACATTTCTGTCATCAAATGCTCCTGCGCAACCAACCCAGTACAGGTATTCGACTTCTTCTTTGTTCTCTTCTTCCAACATGGGAACTTCAAATTCTAAACCCTCAGACCATTTCATTCTGTCGTTTTGAGATGCACCCCAAGGATTAGATGAATTTTCCATTGCTACATAAGCCTTTCCAAGTTCTGATGGAAAGTCTGAAGCCATTAGTGCAAGATGTCTTCTCATATCAAGTATTTTGTCTAAGATTTCAATGTTTACAGGACAGACTTCGTCACAAGCTCGACATGACGTACAAGCCCAAAGTTCTTCGGATGTAATTCTTTCAAATACATTTGAAGTCTTAACCTGTAAATCAATAGGTGTTGTCACTGTTGCTGGAACGGCTGGAGAGCCAGATTCAGACATTACCTGTCCAACTTTAAGAATAATTTCTCTGGGGTCTAGAGGCTTCCCTGTTAAGTTCGCTGGACAAACAGAGGTACATCTTCCACAGACAGTACAAGCATCAAGATCAACAAGTTGCTTCCATGAGAAGTTTTCAATAACTTCTACACCAACCGTATCTATATCCTCAGCCTCGAGAAGATTTCCTATGTCTTTCATTGCTCCTTTAGGTCTATCTTTTGGACTAAGGAACATATTTACAGGAGAAGTAATGATATGTCTGAGCTTTGATTGAGGTAAGGATATTAAAAAGACAAAGAATGAAATAACATGAAGTATCCAGGATGTTCTGTGAAAGAGAACACCATTTTCAATTGGTAAAATATCAGCAATGAAGTATCCAACAAAGCTCCATTTTTCATACTCAGGAAAACCCTCAACAATTATTCTCCCGGCTTCCGTTGTTAGTCCAGAAATACCCATAAACCCTAGGAGACCAAGTGTTAAAAAATCATCCATTTTTGTTTTAGTTTTAATTCTGAATTCAGTTCCAAAAATTCTTCTGAATAAAGCCCAACCAATGCCAGCTAGATATATTAGAGACGCTATTTCTAGTGAAAAAGAATATACAAAATAAGTTGTGCCTTGTAAAAACTTCATAGAGGGAGGCATTAAATGATGGATCTCTAGCGTGATAGTTCCTGCAAATAAACCCAAAAAGCCAACATAGATCATTGAGTGCATTAGTCCTGCTGCACGGAATCTCAGAACAGTTCGCATAAGTATTCCATCAAAGAAATTTTTAAGTTTGGATACAAGAGTGGTTTTTCTTTTTTCACTTGTGCCACGTGTCCAATTTTTTGCTCTCAGTGAAAAAAGATATCCACTAATAAATACGGAGGATGCACTTAATAGATAAAAAGCATATTGTAAATATTTAGGAATATTCTCAAATACTCTTCTTCCCTCAACAATATCTCCTTCGGGGAATAGATAGCTTGCAGCCCACAGGAATAAGGTGCCAACAGCACTTCCAGCAGAAAATAAAAGGACGTAATCGTTAACTTGCTTTGGCTTTTTTTGACTAATCATTATTTATTTCTTTTGAGATTTGTTGTGATTTATTTGTGGCAGACTCAATTGCATTGTAAATAATTTTATCAAAAGAATCCTCAACAAGCGAATTCAGGCCAGCTTCAGTAGTTCCATTTGGAGACTTTATTTTATCTACTGTTGAACTAAATTCATCATCAGAAAGAAATGACGGGAGTGATCTGACTAACTCTTTAATTATTTTATTTGCTTCTGATTTTTCTAAACCTAAAAGCTCTGCTGCCTCAACTATTTTTGATGACAATTCCAAATACCAAGCTGGACCACTTCCAAAAATTGAGGTTATTATGTGAAAAAGACTTTCATCATATTCTGCAATAGTCCCAAGACCCCCCAGAACTTCAAGAAAGGATAAATAATCTTCTTGATAATTTTTGGTATACGGAATAAAGCCACTGTTTTCCTTAATTGATAGATTTGGCATCAACCTAATTATTTTATTGTTAAAGTGCCTTTGGAAGTAGGCCATTTCGACACCTGCTAAGACTGTACATATAAGAACATTCTCTGAAATTTTATGGGAGTTTAATGAAACAAATTGTTCCACATCTTTAGGCTTTATACAGAGAACTAAAACACCTTCATTAATATCGTTAATTTCACTCATAATATGTGATTTTTTTAACGGGGAAGATTCCGGATTCTGATCATAAAGGTATATGTTTAAATCATTTTTAAGATTATTTAAACCATTTGATAATGATGAACCAAGGTTGCCAACACCAACAATATGAATATCCAAATTAACCATTATTTAATATTATCACTATTAGAAGAAATGTATATCACTATGATTTATAGAAAAAATTAATGAAAAGTTTGCATAATTTTATAACTATATTATATTTTATATAAATCTAAGTGTATATACTTAGATTATATATATAATAAGATATAGATAAGAAAGGATAATAATGAGTAGTACATTAACAGCTTCTTCAGTAAAACCTGGAGTTAGACGATCAAAAAAATATACATCTGGTCGCGTTTGTGAGTTTTCGTCTTGTGAGACTCAAATAAGCATTTACAACAAGAAAAAGTATTGTTTCTTGCATTCACCAGTCTCCTATCCAAGGGTTAGAGGACATTTATCAAGAGATCAAGAACCAAACATTTAACTAATATACATATTTTTTAGAAAGGAATTATAAATGGGAAAAGCAGTAGGAATTGACCTAGGAACAACCAATAGTGTAGTTGCAGTATTAGAAGGTGGAGAACCCGCCGTAGTCGCAAATGCAGAAGGAAATAGAACTACACCATCAATAGTAGCTTTTAAAGGTGAAGAAGTTCTTGTTGGTGAACTTGCTAAAAGGCAGGCAATAACAAATCCTGATAACACTATAAGATCAATTAAAAGAGAGATAGGAACTACCTGGAAGCAAAAATTTGAAGGTAGTGATTATACGCCCCAAGAAATATCAGCAAGAATTTTACAGAAACTAAAGCGAGATGCAGAAGCATATCTTGGTGAAGATGTAACCGAAGCTGTAATTACTGTTCCAGCATATTTTAATGATGCTGAACGTCAGGCTACAAAAGAGGCTGGGAAAATAGCAGGCCTAAATGTATTAAGAATTATCAATGAACCTACTGCTGCATCTTTAGCTTATGGTTTAGAAAATAGCGAAGATCAGAAAATATTAGTTTATGACCTAGGTGGTGGAACATTTGATGTGTCAGTATTAGAAATTTCAGAAGGTGTTTTCGAAGTTAAGTCAACAGCTGGTGATTCTAAACTTGGCGGGGATGATTGGGATGAGAAAGTAATGGACTGGTTGGTTGAAAAGTTTAAATCATCAACTGGTATTGATATCTCAAATGACAAGATGGCTATGCAAAGAATAAAAGAGGGTGCTGAGAAAGCAAAAATTGAACTTTCCTCAACTAGCGAGACAGAAATCAATTTACCATTCATTACTGCAAATGATGCTGGCCCCCAGCATTTACTAGAAAAGTTATCTAGAAGTGAATTTGAAAAAATTACTTCTGATTTAGTTGATAGAACAAAAGAACCAGTAAATAAAGCTATTGATGATGCAGGTCTGTCGTTTTCAGATATTGATCATATTATTTTAGTTGGTGGATCAACAAGAATACCTTCAATCCAAGCTCTAGTTAAAACTATGACTGGAAAAGATCCTCACAAAGGAGTTAATCCTGATGAAGTTGTCGCATCTGGGGCAGCTATTCAAGCTGGAGTATTAAAAGGTGATGTAAAAGATGTGTTACTTCTTGATGTTACTCCATTGACCCTCGGAGTTGAGACTAAAGGTGGAATCGTTGCAAAGATGATTGAGAGGAATACAACTATTCCTACTAAGAGATCTGAAACGTTTACTACAGCTGAAGATGGTCAAACAGAAGTTGAAATCCATGTTCTTCAAGGCGAAAGGGAGATGGCTTCAGGTAATAAATCATTGGGTAAATTTAAATTAACTGAGATACCGTCTGCTAAACAGGGTACTCCTCAAATTGAAGTTACATTTGATATTGATGCAAATGGAATTGTTAATGTGAATGCAAAAGACCTTGGTACCGGCAAAGAGCAGAACATTACTATCACTGGTGGAACTGCCCTTGAGGACGATGAAATAGAAAGAATGATCAAGGATGCTGAGACTCATGCAAATGAAGATGCTCAAAAGAAAGAACTTATTGAAACTAGGAATTTAGCTGAAGGTATGGTTACTTCTACTGAAAAAATGCTTGAAGAAAATAAAGATAAAGCTACTGAAGAAGAAGTTGCAGCTATGACTGATGGAAAAGATGCACTTTCTAAGGTGCTTGAGAATGATGAAGCCACTCTCGATGAAATCAAAAATTCTATTGAGGAACTAACCAAAGCAAGTCAATCATTCGCAGAGAAGCTATATGCTGAAGCCCAACAAGATGCAGAAAACACATCTTCTGATGATGCAGAAAGTGAAGATGTTGTAGACGGCGAAGTTGTGGAAGAAGATGAATAAAAATGAAAGTACTGATCCTGAAGATATAGAGACTTCTGAAGAGGTTCCTGAAGATATAGAGACTTCTGAAGAGGTTCCTGAAGAGACTTCCGATAATGAAGAAGCTCATTCAGTTCCCCTTGAGCAGTATGAGAAAATTAAGGATGATTACTTAAGACTTGCAGCAGATTTTGAGAATTTCAAAAAAAGAGCTGAAAAAGAAAAAAGTATGAGTACTGTTACTTCTCTTTCAATGATCATCTCTACACTGCTACCTCTAATAGATAATTTTGAGATTGCAATGAACCAAGATGGCACTCCAACGGAAATAGAAGCTCTTTATAAAATGACTCAAGTCTTTCTAGATACATTCAATGTAAAAGAAGTACCTGGCATTGGGGAACCTTTTGACCCTTCCTATCATGAAGCTGTTGAGCAATCAGGTGAGGGTGATAAAGAATTGGTTGGAGAAGTCCTCAGAAAAGGTTATGAAATAGACGGTCGATTACTACGACCGGCTATGGTAAAAGTCCATAGTGAATAGGGACTGGTTAGAAAAAGATTTTTATAAAGTCCTTGGTGTGTCTCAAAATGCATCAATAGATGAAATAAAGAAAAACTACAAAAAACTTGCTAGAGAAAATCATCCGGACCTTAATCCAGGTGATCCAGAAGCTGAGAAAAGATTTAAAGATATATCCGAAGCTAGTTCTGTTCTTGCTGATGATAAAAAGCGACAAGAATATGATCAAGTAAGAGCCATGGGGCCATCTGCTTTTAGTGGTCAAGGTGGTGGATTTAATGCAGAAGATCTTGGAGATATATTTGGTAATTTAGGAGATATTTTTGGTTTTGGTGGAGCTGGAAGAAGGAAGGGTCAGAGCTATCAAACTAATTTAACTATTTCATTTTTAGAATCTGCCTCAGGTTTAGAAACAAATGTTCCATTAAGGAAAGAAGTTTCATGTTCAGACTGCAGAGGGAATGGTTCGGAAAATGGAAATGCATACCATACATGTAATATTTGTGGAGGCTCAGGTCAAACTGCTTCAAATCAAGGTTTCTTCTCTTTTGCACAACCATGCCAAGCATGTAGAGGTCAAGGAAGTGTTATAGACAAGCAGTGTAAGACCTGTAAAGCACAAGGGGTTGTAATCAAGAGTGAAACAATCAAAGTAAAGATTCCTGCTGGTGTAGACAATGGAACAGTTATCAGACTCCGAGGGTATGGGGGTACAGGTGACAATGGTGCACCTGATGGAGACTTACTTGTCCAAATAGCTGTTGAGCCACATCAATACTTTAAAAGAAGCGGTAGTGACCTAGTATTGGAAGTTCCTCTTCTTTTCACAGAAGCTGCATTGGGTGCAACAATTAAAATTCCAACACTTGAAAAACAAATATCACTAAAAATTCCTTCAGGAACACCAAGCGGTAAAACTTTTAAAGTTAAGGGTGAAGGGATAACCCCACAGGGAAGAAGATCTGGAGACCTGTATGTAAAAGTTTATTTAAATCCTCCACAGAATCTTTCTAGGTCAGCAAAAAAACATTTGGAAAGCTTCAGGGATCAGTTTGAATCTGGAGATACCCCTAGAGATTATTTATATGAATAGAGAGAGTTCTACTGCGATTTATTTTATCTCTGTAGCTTCTACACTTTCTGGCATACATCAACAAACCATAAGAAGTTATGAAGAAAAAGGTCTCATCAAGCCATACAGAACAGGTGGAGGAACTAGAAGATATTCTCAAAGTGATATAGATAAACTAATTCAGATACAGGATTTATCTCAAAGAGGAATCAATCTGGACGGAATAAAAATAATTTATGAAATGAGAGATAAAATTGAAGAGTTGCAAGAAACTATTGTTTTGTTGCAGGATGAATTGAGCCAAGAAAAAATTCAATATTCAAGAAATGAAAAAGATATTCACCAAAGCTACAAGAACGAAATTGTTAAAAAAACAGACAAGTCAATAAAGAAAAATATATAATAACCTCAATGGACACTGGTAACTTTATCTCACTCTTGAAAAAATTTAGCTTCGGTAGGTTAATTGGTTCTGGAATATTTCTCAGAGTTGTAATTGCTATAGTTGATGGTATTTTTGGATTAGAAATTAACGAACTGCCAAACTTTAATTTTTATGTATTCGGCCTTGCTTTGGCTTACACAATCCTTTGGATGTTTAATAAAAGTTATATCGAAGAAGAATAAATGAATTCTTCTCAAAGAATTACTAACCTCGACTTTATTAGGGGCTTTGCTGTTCTTGGGATACTTGTAATAAATGTAATATCATTTGGTTTACCTGTTACAGCTATATTTAATCACCCTACTTATGGTGTTGAAAACTTACTAGATTGGATTGTTGTCGTTATCTCTTCGGTATTTTTTGAATTTAAAATGATGGGCTTATTTTCAATGCTTTTTGGAGTTGGGCTCATGATTTTTCTTGATAATGCTAAACAAAAAGTTAAAAGACCTAAATTACTATCTTTTTGGAGAAACTGTTTATTACTATTATTTGGTATTGCTCATGTGTCAATTTGGGAAGGAGATGTTCTCATATCATATGCTTTGTGCGCTTTTTGCATAGTTTTATTTCCTCAAATTCAAAATAATAAAATAACAATATTTTTTATCACTTTTCTTTTTTTCATAGATCTTTTGCTCATAAATTATATTGGTTCTTTATATGATAATTCTGGAAATTTAATTTTAGATTCAGCTTGGGTAGTTGCTGCAAGTGAGGGTGGTTCTTTAAATTTAGGAAAGTTTTGGTTTCCTGGGGAATCTGAGTTTGGAAATATAATTGGACTTATGTTTGTTCTAGACGGTATCTTAAGAGCACTAACTTTAATGGTTGTTGGAATTTTACTTTACAGACTAAATGTTATTCAAGGAACAAGAAGCCTTCATTTTTATAAAAAGTTGATGCTTTATGGATTTTGCATAGGTTTACCTCTTTCAATTTATAGTATTTATTTGCGTGTCTCAACTGAATACAGTGCTGCAAGTGCAATTACAAGTTGGTTCTGGCTTTCTTTCTCAGTAATTCCAATGGTGCTTGGCTATGTTGGATTGCTGACAATCATGAATATAAAACTTAGGGAAAGTATTTCAACTAGATTACGTGCATGCGGAAAAATGGCATTTACAAACTATATAACTCAAACATTGTTTGGAGTATTTGTGCTTGGTGGTTTGTTTGGAATTGGAACCTTTTCAAGGTCTCAATTAATTCTGTATGTGATCATTATTTGGGGGTTACAAATATACTGGTCAAAACCTATTTTAGAAAAGTGGAGATATGGTCCACTTGAATGGTTCTGGAGAAAACTTACTTATCTTTTTATTTAGCTTTTATGCTTTGTGATAAAAGCGTCAATTTTATTTTCTAAAATTGGAAGTGTTATACCTCCGTCACATAAAACTTCATCATGAAAATATCTAATGTCAAAATTTTCACCTAGAGCGTCTTCCGCTTTTCTTCTCTGTTCTTCTATTTTTAACTGACCCATCTTATAAGAGCAAGCTTGTCCCGGCCAAGCAATATACCTGTCGGTTTCAACATTCGCATTTAGCTCCTCTATGGGTGAATTTGCTCTAAAGAATTCAACAGCCTTGTCTCTAGACCAGCCCATACCATGCATTCCTGTGTCTAGTACTAAACGACATGCCCTCCAGGCATCATTACCAAGTCTTCCTAGTTGTTGTACGTCATTGGAGTAAAGGCCCATTTCATTAGCTAGTTGTTCCGAATATAACCCCCAACCTTCAACAAAAGCAGTTGAAGCAACATATCTCTGAAAGTTTGGAACATCTTGTAACTCTACAGCTATAGTCCTATCCAAATGGTGTCCGGGTATTGCTTCATGGAAAGCAACAGATTCAGCTTCGAAAATACTTTTAGTTTCAGCTTTATAGGTATTTAGAAAGTAAGTTCCATCTCTGGATCCATCAGGTAATGGTGGATAGTAATAAGCAGGTGGGGCATGTTGTTCGGCCTCTGCAGGCACCGGAAGGACTTTGCAGGGAGACTTTGGAAACACAGTAAACCATTCTCCTAATGGTTTATAGGCCCTCTCTATGGTATCAACAGCGAGTTTCAGCATTTGTTCTTTACTTTCATATCTCATAGATGGGTCAGTTTGCATTTTATGGATGACATCTTCTGGTGTACTGACTTCATCAAATACACCCTTTCCTATCTGAAAAAACTCTTTTTTTAGTCTTTCAATTTCAGACATACCAACTTCATGTACTTCTTTTACAGTTATGTCTTTATGTCCTGTAAATTTTCTTAGACTCCTTAAATATGTGTCTTCTCCTCCTTCAATCCACATAATCCCTGACTTGTCATCAGACCTACCTCTTGGAAGATGCTCTGTTTTTAAGAGTTCTAAATAAGCTAAGACACTTGGTCTTATATTGGTTTCAATAATTCCCTTTGCTTTATCTTTCCAGCTAGATACTTCAGAATCTGAAATCGATGGCGCAAAATTAACCATAAGTAATGGATCCGCTTCGAGACTTGTATCTAAGTAGTTTTCTAGTTGATCGATAGTTCTTAAAATATTTCTTTCGGTAGCTACTCTATTATTATCTAATCCTAATTTCTGAACATCTGCTATTTGATTAAATAATCGCTTGTAAAGTTCTAATCTTTTTAAAAGTAAATCTGCTGATTCTTGGTCTGGTACGAACATTTGCTGATTGTAATCAATTAGAAAACCAGTGAAACCTGCGACACCAGCAGAAAATTCCCAACCCCTGTCTAATAAAGAATCTTTTTGTGAGCTAAGTGCAAACTCAAGCATTCCATGAGTGACTTTTTCTCTATCGGTAAGAGAGTCAAAATCAATTGCAGTTAATCTAGCTGTTGCTTCGTTTACCGATTGTGATTCTTGGTCAAATTTTTCTTCTGTAAGTTCTTCAATTTTATCAAAATAGCTCTTGTGTCCTCGCATAATTGCTGAAGTAGGTGAAGAATCTAAAGAGTGCTGAAAAAAATCATCTGATAACTTTACTAACTGTTCACTTGCCATTGTTTTCCCTTTTTAAATTTTGAATTTCTACCTCTAGTTTATCCAGTTTTTTTGCTAAATCTTTCATGGTTATATCTTTGTCTCCAAAGCTTGAAATAAAGTAGGAAGAAACTGCTGCTGTAATCGTAGCAATGAAACCTATGCCCATAACCATCAAGGCGCTTGCAATAATGCGACCAAGATTTGTGAGTGGAGTAATATCTCCATAACCAACTGTAGTTATGGTTACAAGAGCCCACCATAAGCCATCACTATAGGTCTGTACATCTGGTTCTGATATGTAAAAAAGAAAACCAAAGAATAAGACAATGGCTATGGTTGCGTATACAATAAATCTCAACCCTTTTGAATTAAATATAGCTTTAACAGTTGCTGCAAATCTGTTTAGTAGGGCTGCTAATCTAAAAAATCTTAATGCATTTAAAAGTCTTGGAAGTCTAGCAAATCTTAAAAATCCAGAAGACTCCAACCCCTCTGGAACAATTGGAAATGAGAAAATAACAATGATTAACTCTATTTTGTGAGATTTGATGAAATCTATCTTATTCTCAGAAAAATAGAATAAAACGACATACTCAACTAAAAAAACAGTCCATATTCCCCAGTTTAAATATAAAGCTACTGGCTCAAGGGTCTGTTGTGTGTACTCAATTACTAGAACAGGTATCAGCATTAAAACAGAAATCATTACAGGAACTTCGAAAAACTTTTCTGCTTTTTGGAATGAACTATTAGACATAAAGCATTATAAAACTAATTTAAAAGCTTTTAATAAGAAACTGTTCTATTTAAATTGATTACATGAGGAAAATATTGTTTAACATATTTTTAGTTACTTCAATTATGTTATGCTTGCTAATTTTTTTATATCCTCAGAAATTGAGTGAAGAGATGGAAAATGAAGAAGTAGCAATATCTCAATTAAAGACTACAGAGACAACAATCTACGTCCTCTCTCAAAAAGATCATATAAATACAATTAAGCAGGTTATGGAAAATTATGATATGGCTGTATTGCGATCAAATCTAGATGCATATAGTGAAATTCTTTTAAGTGATATAGAGGTTCAGTTGCAGGAAATAGCTCTAAAAAATGCAACAATATATGCATCTATGAAAATTAATAAATTTAAAAAAGAGAATGATCAAATTAGAGGTATCTACTTAAATGGATATTTATTTAACAACCCTAGTAAAAGAGAGAGTATAGAAAAGATTTTGACCAACACTGATGTAAACACACTTGTAATTGATGTGAAGACCGACAATGGTCATATACTTTTTGATACTGAAATAGATGAAGTTATATATTTAAATAATGAACGAGTTAAATTTACTAACAATGACCTGCAAGAACTTAGAGAAATTAAAGACATTTATTTAGTTGGTCGATTAGTTGTTTTTCAAGACCCTTTATTTGCAAAAGTATTTCCAGATGAAGCAGTATTTGACTCACGATTAAATAAACCATATTCGCAAAATGGACAATTCTTTTTAGACCCCTCAAGCAAAAAAGTTCAAGATTACATTATCAATATTGCAATAGAATCATGCAGACTTGGTTTTGATGAAATACAGTATGATTACATCAGATACCCAGATTCAAATAGTAAATTTATGCAATTTGATACTAAAAATGATTTTGAAAACAGAGTTAATAATATAAATTCTTTTCTCTCAAGATCTAGGCAGCTTCTTCATAATGAGGGTTGCTTACTTTCAGCAGATACTTTTGGTTATATTCTTACGAATAAGCAGGATGGAGGCATTGGTCAGAATCTTGAAACTATTGTCGAAAATGTAGATTTTATATCTCCAATGGTCTACCCGTCACACTATACAAATGGTTCCTTTGGTTATCAGAATCCTAATGAGCATCCTTATGAAGTAATAACAGCTGCTCTAACAGATGCTTTGGATAGGGGTGTAGATAAGGATAAAATTAGGCCATTCTTGCAAGGTTTTTGGCATAGTAACGAAGATATAAGGAACAATATTAAAGCTGCTTCAGACCTGGAGATGGACTGGTTGATTTGGAACATATTATCAGTGTATGAATTAGATTCATTTACTAAACTAAGTGAATGACATTAAAAAATACCTTTAAAAAAAATCTAGATTCCATACATAAACAACTTACAGAAGTCAGCGACTGGATGTACGAAAATCCTGAACTCGGATTCAAAGAGTTTAAAACGTCAGAATATTTAGTTAAGTTTATTGAGTCTTTTGATGAAAAGGTTGCCTACCCTACTGGAGGTCTTGATACTGCTTTTGAGGTTACATACGGCAACGAAGGGCCTCTTATCGTTCTCTGTGTTGAGTATGATGCTTTACCCGAAATTGGTCATGCATGTGGTCATAATATAATTGCAACTGCATCAATTGGTGCTGGTCTAGCTATAAAAGGACTTGTAGATGAGTTAGGTATCAGAGTTAAATTACTTGGTACACCTGCAGAAGAAGGGGGTGGAGGAAAAATTATACTCTTAGAAAATGGAAATTTTGAAGATGCTGTATGTTCTATGATGATACATCCAGGAGTTGAAGATGTTGTGAATCCTACTTTTACAACAATACAACAATACAAAGTTGAATTTTTTGGTAAAGATGCTCATGCCGCTGGAGCACCTGAGCAGGGTATAAATGCATTAGATGCTCAAATCCAACTTTTTGTCAATGCGTCAACCTACAGACAACAAATGGTTTCAACAAATAGAATGCACGGTGTGATTACTAACGGGGGCTTTAAGCCAAATATTATCCCCTCATACACAAGTTCAGAATGGTATCTAAGAGCATTAAATGAAGATGATTTATTAAAAATCGAAAGTGATTTTAAAAACTTTGTAAATGCAGCTGCGATGTCTACAAAGTGTGAGGTGAAGATAGAGTCACCAGATTATAGGTATACGGAAATTGATAATAATAAAACCATGTATGATCTGTACAAGGAAAACTCTTTATCAGTTGATAGAAAAATGATCTTACAAAGTGAGGCGTCTAGACCGGGACTTGGATCAACAGATATGGGGAATATATCTTTAGCGATGCCTTCTATCCATCCTATGCTATCAATAGATTCTGGTGATGCTGTTAATCATCAACCTGAGTATGCAGCCGCTACGTTAACCTCAGGAGGGCATAAAGCGATATATGATGGAGCATACGCAATGGGTTCAACAATTATTGACTTAGCTGAAAAAAATCTTTGGAGCGAGCTTTAAAGAATCTGGCTCAAGAATAGCTTTGTTCTATCACTCTTTGGATTGTTGAAAAACTCTTCTGGTGTGTTTTCTTCAACAAGCTGACCATCATCAAAAAGCATTACTCTATCAGCAACCTCTTTTGCGAAACCCATTTCATGAGTAACAACAATCATTGTCATACCTGATTTAGCCAATTCTTTCATAACATCTAATACTTCTTTAATCATCTCAGGATCTAAAGCTGATGTTGGTTCATCAAACAACATTATCTTTGGTTCCATAGCTAGAGCTCTTGCTATAGCTACTCGTTGTTGCTGTCCACCTGAAAGTTGTCCTGGAAACTTATCTGCTTGTTCTGGAATCCCCACGCGTTCAAGCAATTCCATAGCTTTTTCTTCAGCTTCAGTTTTGCTCTTTTTTCTTACCCAAATAGGAGCAAGCGTTATGTTTTGTAAAACAGTTAGGTGTGGGAATAAGTTAAAACTCTGAAATACCATTCCTACCTCTGAACGAATAGCTTCTATGTTTTTTAAGTCATTCGTTAACTCAATACCATCAACGAATATCTGCCCATCTTGATGCTGTTCGAGTCTGTTTATGCACCTTATGAAAGTTGACTTACCCGAGCCTGAAGGTCCTGCAATAACTAAAACTTCTCCCTCAGCAACATCCATGCTTATACCCTTAAGCGCTTGAAAGTCACCGTACCATTTTTTAACGTCAACTGATTTGATTATGCTCATAATTATCTCTCTCCTAATCCTAATCGTTTCTCAATTTTCATGCTTCTTCTTGCGAAGCTGTATGTAAATATCCAGTAAAATATTGCACAAAAAAGTATATTCTCTTGTATGGTTCCTAAAAAGTTGGCACCTTGTGATTGGTTAGGAATAACTTTTGATCCAATATATAGAAGGTCAAATAATCCCACGATAGCTACCAAACTTGTATCTTTAAAAAGACTTATAACCTGGCTTACAATTGGAGGGATAACGGCTCTTAATGCTTGTGGCATAATTATTAATGTTATTCTCTGTAGGGTGCTTAACCCCACAGCATCAGCTGCTTCAAATTGACCATTACTTATCGACTGTAGTCCACCTCTCACATTCTCCGCTAAATAAGCTGAGCTAAAGATAGCGGTAACAACTATTGCTCTTAACACTTCATCAAACTCTACTCCTTTAGGTAGAAAGAGTGTGAGCATAACGCTTCCAAAAAATAGCCACGTAATGAACGGAACAGATCTTACTAATTCAATTACTGCGGTACAGATTATTCTTATCACGGGAAGTTTGGAAGTTCTTCCTAGAGCTAAAATAACTCCAAAAGGAAAAGAGATAGCAATTCCGAAAAATGCTATTAACCACGTCAGTGTAAATCCACCATAGATTGAAGATCCAGGAACTACTATTAACGATTCAGATGATGCTCCTCTCATTAGCAGTACGAGAATAAAGACTGTTACGCTCCATACAATAGAAAGATTTTTTGCCGACTCTTTGGAGTTAGCAATTGTTGGAGCTACGGAAACTAAAAGCCATGTAATGAAAAATAATATTTTTAATTGTCTTAGTACTGGTAAAAAGAATATCACTATTGATAGAACCAACATTCCATAAGTGATATATCTTTGATAAGGTACTATTTTCTCACTATTTAATGTCCTTATTGCAAGAATTCCCAGTATTGAGAATGTCACTGCAATAGGTATATCGAGCGTTAGGATGTTTGACATTCCAAAATCTGGTTTTCTATATATCCAAGACACTATTACTAATGGAGCAAGAACCCATGAGGAAAGAATTAATCTACTCATAGAATCTTTACCTTTTGCTTTTAAGAAGCTTCCAATTAGGTATGCAAAAATCATAAAGCCAAAAATAATTGTCCAAGGAATGGTTGTTGTATTGGCTAACGGTAGGAATGGGTCTGGATCTACTCTTTCGTTTGATGATGTAAAAGTTACAGTTGGAACTTTTATGATCCAAATCGAACCGACAAGCAAAGATAAGTATAAAAAGCTAATTCTGTCTCTTACAATCTCATTTTTTGGATAGGTTTTTCTTAATAAGTACACGGTAAGAATTAAACCAACACCAACAGCAAGACAGATATATCTAGTATTGTTGCTAAACACTTCAACCGTAGTTCCCTCAACATCTACGGAAGTTGGTGCAATTAAGACAATGAATAGGAAGCTACTTATCCCTTTTAGTAATCCATCACACCATTCTTTTATTATTACTTTTTCTTTGAGAGAGTTGAACCCCCAACTAAGTCCTAATAAAAATATTAATAATCCAACAGTTATCCATACCCTTATGAAGTCTGATTCTGGATACGCCTGTACCATATATAATTGTAAATTATAAGTAACTGCAGTCCACTCTCTCTCTGGAGAGATGAAAAATCCAATTATCGCTCGAAATACACTCACTACAGCAGCGACGGAAAGTACAGTCAAAATTGATGAGCTTAGGCTTGAAAATAAATTTTCTTTAAGCCATCTTGATACTCCAGCAAACTGTACTTCTGGTGGACTTTCTAGTGTTTTGTTATCTTGCATTACCTTTCCACCATCTTCATTTTTCTATTGTAATAATTAATTATTGAGGATAAGACAAGACTTACGGTTGAATAGAATGCCATCCATATTAAGAAAACAGCCACTGTTTGACCTTCTTGGTTGTATATCGTTTGCCCTACAGCAACAATCTCAGGAAATGCTACAGCGATTCCTAATGATGTATTCTTAGCTAGGTTGAGGTATTGATTTCCCATTGGCGGCAACATAATCCTGAGTGCCTGAGGTAATACTATTAACCTTAGAAGTGTGCTTCTTTTTAAACCTAATGATAATCCAGCTTCTGATTGCCCTTTTGCAACTGCCATGATTCCAGATCTTACAACTTCTGAAATAAAAACTGAAGTATAGATAATTACACCCATCCAGGTTGCAAAATAGCCCACGCTCATCACTTTTCCTACATCGGGTGAATATCTACTAAATTTTGATTGTCCAGCTTGTATTATTTCTGGATAGCTTAACGTAAATGGTTCTCCAGTAAGTTCCCAGTTAAGTCTATTTTGAACACCATCTAAAAATTGTGGTATTCCCCAATCTGCTTTAAAGAAAGGTTCATCTCCTACAAGAAAATCTGAAATTGTAATACCGAAAGGTAGGAATAAACCTATTGCAAGGATTAGAACCAGTAAGCCCGCCATGATGATTTTAAAAATGTCATCATCTGTAAGAATTCCCCTATTTTCTGCACTTCTAGTTCTCTTAATTTCTTTTGAAATATATTTATATGAATAATAAAAGCCGATAAATATTATTAGTGACTGTATTCCAATTCTGGGTAATAATTCAAAACCATCGGATAACAGTGATGCTACAAATCCTATAACTCCTACAGCTTTATAACCACCAAACCATCCCCCAACGTTCCATACGATAAATGTTATAAATGAGGCTATACCTGGATAAGCTTCTCTACCTTCAGACTCCATTACGGAAACTCTCCATTTAAAAATTCTCCTAGCTGCAATGAAGGATAAAATAAACCAAACACCAAATAGCCAGCTAGTTTCCTGAGCATCCAGCCAAGGAAAAGCTATACCCTTTGCACTAATATCAAATATCATTTCTCCACGGTCATACTCTTCTGGTCTTGGAAAAGATAAAATGACTGCTTGCCAGAAAAATATCTGGACTAACAAAGGTATATTTCTGACTGTTTCTACAAGGCCTGAAGACGATCTTTGTACGACCCAGTTTTTAGAAAGTCGTGCAACACCAATTACTGTTCCTAGTATGGTTGCTACAAAAATACCGGATATAGCAATACGTAACATATTAGCCATTCCAACCTGTAGAGCCTGTAAACCAGACTCAGGGTATGTTACAAAGCCTTCGGAAATAAGAACGCCGGGAGTAGTACCAAGAAATCTCCAAGAAAAGGGTAAGTTAGTTGCATTTAGGTTTTCAATTGCTTGAGATACAAAATTGCTAATTAAGTTAAAAATAAAGAGCAAGAAAGCAATCTGTCCTGCCCATTTAAGGAATCGTACATCTCTCCAAAAAGCTTTGTTAAATTTCATATTTTTTTTCAGTCATCAGTATTAGAAAAGGATAGCACCCGAGTACTTACATTTCTAGGCAGTTTTCAAAGAATAAAAAAAAAGGGGTCCTGAGACCCCTTTTTTAAAACATTTAAGTTTTTACCTTGCAGGTGGTGCGTAAATTAATCCGCCATCTGTCCAAGGTGCGTTAGCTGAACCTTCTCTATAAAGTCCGACTGGATTTAAGTTCTTTGAATAAATCTCGTCGTAGTTACCAACTTGCTTGATAACGTTATAGTAAGCATCTGCACTTAAGCCCATGCTTGTTTGAAGTTCACCATCATTTTTTCCTGTAAGACGTCCCATTTCTGGATTAGCCTCATAGTCAAATGAATCGATGTTTGCACGTGTTACACCATATTCATCAGCGATGAATGTAGCATATACTGTCCAGTTAACAATGTCTGCCCATTGGCTATCGTTTGAACGATAAACAGGTCCAAGAGGTTCTTTAGAGATTGGTGTAGCTGGGAAAATTGCCCAGTCATTCATCTTATCCTCTTTAGCTCTGTTACCAACAAGACCGGAACCATCTGTAGTTACAAGATCACATTCTCCAGCTTTGAATTTCTCCATAGCTTCTGGGAATGCTTCAACTGTTACAAGCTCTATAGATGCTCCTACAAGACCTGCTCCTTCAGTAATGTTTTTCTCTGTTGTTGTTCCAGCATTTGTACAAACTCTTAAACCGTCGATATCAGCAAGAGATGATGAGCCTGAAAGTCCATCGGAATTTCTACCCATTAACTGTTGTCCATCATAATAAGTTGTTGGTCCAAAATCGTTACCTAGATCGGTATCACGAGATTGTGTCCATGTTGTGTTCCTTATTAAGAGGTCAACTTCACCGGCTGACAATGCTGTAAATCTTTCAGCAGCTGTCAAAGCAGTGAACTCAACTTTACTGTAATCTCCGAATACTGCTGCTGCTACTGCATAACAGTAGTCTGCATCAATACCGGTTACAGAACCGTCGGCTTGAGTCTCTGAGAACGCTACAGCAGAACCTGAAACACCACACTTGAGGAATCCTCTGTCGGTAACTGTTTCAAGAGTTGTTTTTTCAACAACTACTTCTACTGCCGCATCTTCTGTAGTATCCGTAGCGCAAGCTACAGCTACTAATGCGAGTACAAGCAGAGATACGATTGTTTTTTTATTCAATGTTTCTCCTTTTAATTAAAAGTAGACTACTTCATTGCAAAGTAATCTAATTTAAATATAGTAATAGAAATTTCTCTTAATAACTCCAAATATTCATTTAATGAATAAAAAGTTGCAATTATTTTCTAATTCGCTAAGAAATCGGTAAAGATAAATAAAAATAACCATTAAAATTTGTAGTTGTACACAAGGAGTTCAAATGGCTGCCACTGTAGTTCTCGGAGCCCAATGGGGAGATGAGGGTAAGGGTAAAGTCACAGATTTTTTTGCTTCCTCAGCCGATTATGTTGTTAGATTTCAAGGTGGCAACAATGCTGGACACACTATTGTTGTTGGCGATGAAAAACTTGCATTATCACTAACACCTTCTGGTGTACTCTACCCTGATTGTGTTCCCGTAATTGGATCTGGATGTGTTGTAGATCTTGCCTTTTTAAAAAAAGAACTTGAAATGTTAAATTCCAAGAATGTGAGTACTAAAAAACTAGCAATTTCTCCAAATGCCCATGTGATTATGCCTTATCACAAATTACTTGATGAATTAATTGAAGAAAGTTTAGGCGAAAACAAAATTGGAACAACAAAAAAAGGTATCGGACCTTGTTACGCAGATAAAATTCAAAGAAGTGGAATCAGAATACAGGATTTAATTGACGATGAAGTTTTTGCAGAAAAAGTCAAAACTAACGTTGAGGAAAAGAATCAACTTCTAACCAAAATCTATGGACGGGATCCTATTGACCCCAATGAGATTATTAATGAATTTAAAACTTATAAAGAAATTATAAATAATCACGTAAAAGATACTTCCTTGATGATCTCGAATGCAATTAAAGAAGGTAAGAATATATTATTTGAAGGCGCTCAGGGTACTTTACTTGATATTGACCATGGAACATATCCATTTGTAACGAGTTCAAATACCTCTTCTGCAAATGCAGCTATTGGATCTGGTATTGGTCCGCTGAATCTAAATAAGATCGTCGGTGTTACTAAAGCTTACATTTCTCGAGTTGGGAGCGGTCCTTTTATAACAGAGCAAAAAAATGATATTGGAGATTATTTAATTGAAAAGGGTGCAGAATTTGGGGTAGTTACTGGTAGAAGAAGAAGGTGTGGGTGGCTTGATCTAATTTCCTTAAAATACTCAGTAAGAGTTAACTCTTTAACCGAACTATTCATAACAAAACTAGATGTTTTATCTGGTCTTGAAGAAATAAAGCTAGGTGTTGGATATATGACTGGAGATAAAGTAATTACAGATTATCCATATCAACAAAATGTCTTTTATAATGCTGAACCAGTATATGAGACATACGCGGGCTGGTCTGAAGATATAACTTCTGTAAGGAGCTTCGATGACTTACCAGAGAATGCTAAAAAATATATAACTGCTATTGAGGACTTTATTGAGATTCCAATAACTTTTATATCTGTCGGGCCTGAAAGGAACCAGAATATAGTTATCGCTGATGATTGAAAGATACCAATACCTCGAAATTGAAAAAATTTGGAATGATCAAAATAAATTTGATACATGGAAACTTGTAGAACAGAAATACCTCGAAACCTTAGAAGAAAATAATATATCACCAAGTGGGGTATCTGAGGTCATTGGAAAAATTGAAGTTTTAAAAGATGAAGTATACGAGAGAGAGAAAATCACTAATCACGATTTAGCTTCATTTGTCGATGTACTTCAATCCAAAGTTGGTGACAATTCAAATTGGATTCATTATGGTCTTACAAGCTCAGATGTAGTTGATACAGCAAATAGCTTATTAATTAAACAATCTTTATCTATAACTATCGAATTACTAGATGAACTTTTATTACAGATTGAGGCTAAAGCGAAACAGGAGATGAACACCCCTGTAGTTGGTAGAACTCATGGTGTTTTTGCAGAGACAACCTTTTTAGGAAACATTTTCGGTAACTGGCACCAAGAAATAAAAAGAAACAAAGAACGCTTAGAGGGGTGTGTAAAAACTATTTCTGTAGGAAAACTCAGTGGACCCGTTGGCAACCATACCGTAGTAGATGAAAATATTGAGAAAATAACTCTGAATAAACTTGGACTAGAAGCTGAAATCTTCGCTAGCCAGATTGTATCAAGAGATAGATATGCAGAAATTATCACAAGTCTTGCAATTCTTGCAAGTAGTTTTGAAAGAGTTGCAACAAATATTAGGGGTTACCAGCGATCAGAAGTTTCGGAACTAAGTGAACCTTTTAAAGAGGGCCAGAAAGGTTCATCTGCTATGCCACATAAAAAGAATCCCATAACAAGTGAAAGAATTACAGGATTGGCGAGGGTTGTACGGGGTTACGCTTTAAGCAGTATGGAAAACATAGTTCTTTGGCATGAACGAGATATTTCTAATTCCTCCGTTGAAAGGATTATCCTTCCGGATGCTTTTAATTTACTTTGTTTTATCACAAAAGATTTAGTGGCAATTTTTGAAGGTCTTCATATAAACTACAAAGCTATTGAAAAGAATCTTGGTGATGCAGTAGATAAATTAAGTAGCCAGAAAATTCTTTCAGCTTTAGTAAAAAATGATATTGATAGAGATGAAGCTTATAGATCTGTTCAAGATTTAACATTTGAAAATTTTTCAACTGAAGAGATTGTTATAAAGCTCTCAGAAAAATTCAATATTGATTCAAATTTAATTTCAGATTTTATTGAAAAAGAAACTTCACTCTCAAACGATGAAAAGTCTTTTAATAATAAGTTCAAATAAATTGAGAAAATTTTATACAAAATATTTAGAGATAAAAGAAGAGTTAAAAGAATTAAATTTTAATCAAGAAGGTGTTTTCGATTCCGTAGTAGCCCCACTCTTTTTTGTAGTAACCAATAATTTTACAACTCTTAACCAAGCAATTTTATATACGGGTATTTTGTTACTACTTTTGTTTCTATATCGTCTTCTAAGAAAGCAAAATTTAAAATTTGTATTCTATGGATTAGTTGGAACATTAGTAGCACTTCTCCTGGCAAGAGTTCAAGGAAGTGCTTCTGGTTTTTTTATTCCGGGAATCATTAGGGATATTTCAATTGCTGTTGTAGGTTTTATTTCAATAATAATTAAGAAACCATTTACTATTTATAGTTCTAAGGCAATTAGGAATTGGCCTCAGGAGTGGTACCTTCATGAACTTGTTCGTCCCGCATACACAAGGGTTGCAGTTATTTGGACTTTATACTTATTCTTGAAAGGCGGTCTCCAAATAATCTTTTTCAACTCCCCTGAAATCCTTGTAACAATTAAACTTTTATCCTCAAATCAGACGACATTAATTTTGTTGGTCATTACTTATATTGTTGGACAAAATAAACTTCAGTCTCTGGGTGGTCCAAGTGTTGATGAATATATTAATGACATACCAGCCCCATGGAAAAGTCAACAAAAAGGTTTTTAGAGTAGGATTAACGTATGAATAATTTAACAGCATCAGATTTGCCTTCACTAGCATATTTAATTGGAATTCTTGTTACATCCTACCTGTTATTGAGATCAGTAGTTTTTCCAATAATTAAACGTGGTGCAAGTAAAACAACTACATATATAGACGACCTATTTCTAGATAAAAAATTTTTAAATAGAGTTTCATATGTATTCGTTTTTGTTTTATTTAATTTTTTAGTTGCAACACCCCAATTCAATTTAGAAATATTTAATACTGAAATTTCTAAAAGAGTCTCTAGTGCACTTTTAACATTATTTGTTGGCCTTACACTTCTTGAAATGTTAAACGTGTTAAATAAAGTTTCCGAAAATATTGAGTCATTAAAAAATAGGCCAATAAAGGGCTATGTTCAGATTGTTAAAATTGTTGTTAACTCATTCATATTCATAATTATTTTTGCAATAATGACCGGCCAACCAGTTAGTTATTACATAAGTGGTTTAGGTGCCCTTACAGCGGTTCTCTTGTTGGTTTTCCAGGACACAATCTTATCTTTTATAGCATCCGTACAAATTGGTCAGAACAACATTATTAACAATGGAGACTGGATTGAGGTACCAGAGTATGGCGCTGATGGCGATGTAATAGATATTGCCTTACATACAGTTAAAGTGCAAAACTGGGATAAAACAATCACAACAATCCCTACATCAAAAATCGTAACCACGTCTGTAAAAAACTGGCGAGGAATGTCAGAGTATGGAGGAAGAAGAATTAAAAGATCTATCTCTATAGATATATCAAGCGTTAGGTTTATGGAGCAAAAAGATATTGATAAGCTAATGAAAATCCCGACTGTAAATAAATATCTCTCTGAAAAAATAAAAGATATTGAAGAATTCAACTCTTCAGTGAATGAAGAAAAAGAAAAAAGAAAACTCACTAACCTTGGAACTTTTAGGGCATATCTTGTTAAGTATTTACAAAATCATGATGGTCTCAATACAGAAACCATGACTTTGCTGGTAAGACAACTTTCGCCAACTTCCACAGGAGTTCCTTTGGAGTTATATACTTTTACAAATACAATTGATTGGGTTGAATACGAAGGTATACAATCTGATATATTTGATCATATATTTGCCGTACTGCCAAAGTTTGGACTTAGAGCTTTTCAAGACGGCACAGTGGAGGCTGCTGCTGCAAGAGGATTACCAATAATTGATTTAGAAATATAAATTGTATCCTAGAAACTTTCATAAATTTTATAGGTAAGCTTTTCTAAATTTTCCTCAAAATATTCTTTGGCCAAAAAAGATTGATAACTCCAAAAAGAATTACTAGGTAATTTAAATAGTTTCCCCATCTTGTATAAAGTGTCAGTTTGTTTGAAGTTTTAATCTCATCAATTAGTACTGCGTCCGTGAAGAGACCTGATGAGCTGTATATGTCTCCATCAATACCACTTATGAAAGCTGATTTTCCTGTTATTGCAGCATGAGCAATATCTCTATTATTCGATATAGCATTAGCTCTAGACATCAATATGAATTGATCTGACATACCGCTCTCTCCATAACTTGCTTGATTTGTCAAAATTACAACAACCTCTGCACCTTGAACAACACTTTTTCTTATATATCTATCAAAAGAACCCTCAAAAGAAATAACTGGAGAAATTTTAATTTCATTTTTGTTTGTCATAAATACTTGTTGTTGTGTTCCTCTTACCATATCCCTTGGGACCAGAGAAAGTGGTGGTATCCAATCTAAGTATTTTCGAAAAGGTATATATTCTCCAAATGGTACTGGATGCTGCTTAAGATATTCTCCAGAGATTTCTCCTCTTTCGTCAATAAAGATTCCATAATTCTCAAACTCTCCCGGACTTGAAGGCCTGTCTCCACCAATCAAAAATGCAGCATCAAGTCTTTGTGCTTCTGTAGAAATCTCTTTTAAGGTTTCAGTATTTTTCTTTGGGTCATTCCCAAACCCACTCGAGCTCTCTGCCCAAAGAATGAGTCTTGCTGTTTCAGTATCTTTGAATCCCTGTTCGCTGTCTAGAGACTTGGTAAGTAGAAGATGGTTATCATAAATTCGTTGTCTTTCGTTTTCGCATTTATTTTTTGCCCCAGGACATGGTGAATTGCCCTGAATAATTGAGACTTGAATTTCTTCAACTACAGAATCAGCAGTTGAAGTTATTGAAAAAACAAGTGGAATGATTATGAAAGTGAGTAATACAGCAAGGCTCTTTAATTCATTACCTGACTTATTTCTATTACTAATGAAAAGATATAAAAACAATATCAGACTCTCTATAAGTAGAGAGTACCCAATAGGTCCAAATGTTTTAAAAATTTGTGGAACCAAGTAAAAGAAAATGTTATCTTGATATCCAGTTAATAAAACTGTTGAGGAGTACCCCCATGGAAAACCTCCAAAAGGAAAGTAAGATCTTAATAAACCAAAACCACTTATCACTCCAATTAATGCGAATAAATTATTATCAGTTCTTGTGCCTATAAAAGAAAAAAGCTTGCTGAATAACCCGTACAATAAGCCCATAAGGATTGTTAAAGGAATCCATGCCTCATACCCAATTGATTGAATTCCAAATAAAATTACCCCATAAGCAATACTTCCAAAAATAAACCCTTTCATGAATACTTTCTCAACTTGAATTATCGAACTGTAGAAATAATAAATTGCAGGAAATATTAGATACCAGTAATCAAATGGAGGAAAGCTTAAAAAATATAGAATCCCTGCGAATAGTGCTTTGATTAACATATGTTCATATCTTAGTAATTAGTATCGATGAAATAAATTAAAATAATGCCCTATAGATCACGACTGCTCCTGAAAATATAGAAAAATAAGTTACCATATCGGCGATAAGTTTATCCGATACTCTGGAAAATAGTAGGCTTGAAAACCTTATCCCAAGTAAAACTGGTAAAACAAGGTAGAGAAATAAAACTAGGTGGTCTTGTAGCAAATTTCCAGTAAAAGCCAACAGAGAAAGGGTGATTAGTATACCTAAGGTAAATACAGCATTTAGAGATGGTCTAAATTCACTTCCCTTGGTTCCTCTGTATAAAATAGCGACAGGTGGGCCTCCAATTGCAGCAATCATCCCAAATATCCCTGAAAAAGTACCTGCAAGCAATGAGTTGGTAGAGTTTCTTTTTACATTCCAACCAAAATATGAACCGAGTCCAGCACTTAATACTATTACCCCCACAGAAATCGATAATAAGTGAGGGTCTAAGGTTGTTAAGAATACCAAACCAATTGGGCCACCTATAACTCTTCCACCAATAAGAAACTTCATAGGTTTCCAGTTAACTTTAGATTTTTCTCTAATAAAGACCCTTAAAGCTAAAGGAAGGCCCAAAAGAGAAAGCAGCTGAGGAACTAAGGCAGGTTCTATTTGAACAATAATTGGTGATGCAATGACTGCGAAACCAAATCCTAGGACCCCTTGGACAGACGCAGAAATAAATAATAGAAGTGCTATAAAAATTAGTTCAAAAATTGAAAGATCGAAAGGAATGTTCAACTAAGTGCTTTTTCTATGAGATTTAGAATCTCTCCTTCTTCAGTGTGTCTTCCAGTTTCAAGTTTTGAGTAAAGTAATTCTTCATTCAAATAAAATTCAAAGACGCCACCTGATCCGGGAATTAGATTTATTGAATTAACTTTTTGTCCGTATTTTTCTAAAATGTCTTCTATCGTACTAACTGCACGAGGTGTGTAGTTTCAAACTACACAAAATTCAAGTTTGATATCCATATTAGAAATACTATCATAAAAAACTTAAAAGGAGATAAATGTTTGATTATTCAGCAATAACAAAATTAGATTTAGAAAATGATATAAAAAATACTCTAAACATAGGTCTTGAACAAATTCAGAAGATTAAAAATGAAGATACACCATCTCTAGATATGTTTGATTTATTTGAGAGAACACTTTCAGATTTGTCTGGAAGAGTAGCTTTCATGGCAGATGTAAGCAAAGAAGAAGATATTAGAAATTATGGTAACGTTGCGGAATCAATTATTGAAAATTTTATTTTGGAGGTTACAACAGATAAAAAACTTTATGAAAAATTCAAATCAATCAAAACAAATACTTTAGATAAGGAGTCTATCAAATACTTTGATGAGGTTATTAGAGACTTTATTGATGCTGGACATGAATTAGATCATGATAAAAAAACACGCTTAATTGAAATAGAAAAAAAATTAATAGATCTTGAAATTAATTTCTCTAAAAATATTGCAGCCGATAATTCTGAGGTAATACTAAATCAATCTCAATTAAAGGGTCTAAGCATTGATGAGCTGAATAATTTCAGAAAAGAAGAAGGAAACTTCATTGTGACAATGGCTTACCCTGATATAAATGCAGTTTTAGAGAATTGTGAGATTCGTGATTCAAGAAAAAAAGTGTGGAAGGCATTTAATAATAGAGCAGTATTATCAAATTCGCCTATTTTAAAAGAAGCGGTTGCTTTGAGAAATGAAAAAGCAAACCTATTTGGTTTCAACACCTGGGGAGAATATAGGCTTCAACACAGAATGGCTAAAAGTCCACAAAATGTTGTAAAAATGTATGACAATTTAGTTCCTAAATTACAAACGGCCGCACAAAATGAAAAAGTTGAGCTAGCAACTGACAATATTGAACCTTCAGATATAGCTCCTTGGGATATTAGGTATTTTATTACAAAAAAAAGAAATGAACAGAGTCAGGTTGATAATAATGAAATAAAAAAGTATTTCTATATCCATAATGTAAAAGAGGCCATGTTCTCAATATGTGAAGATGTTTTTGAAATCTCTATTAATCGGGAAGACTCTCGCACAGCTTGGCATGAGGATGTTGAACTTTGGTCGATCTCAGATCACAATAACAAAAAAACTGCATATTTTTATTTAGATATGTACCCAAGAGATGGAAAATACACCCATGCAGCAGTTTTTGATATTTCACCAGGTAGTGCAGATGAAACAAATCTTCCAGTTTGTTCAATGGTTGCTAACTTCCCAAATCCAAATACTGGTAATGGTCTCATGACTTTTGATGAGGTGGAAACACTTTTTCATGAATTTGGCCATGTCCTTCATAACGGAATTGGGAAGTCAAAGTTTGCTCGGTTTTTAGGGGCAAATGTTGAGTGGGATTTTGTTGAAGCACCAAGTCAAATCATGGAACACTGGGTATGGAAGAGTGAATGCTTGAGAAGATTCTCGAAACATATTGAAACTGGAGAAACACTAGCCCACGATCTTTGTGAGAGGTTGAATTCTTCAAAAAATATAGGAATCAGCTTACTAACTCTTCGTCAAGTATCATTTGGGCTAGCTGATCAACACTTACATGGAATAAATTTTGATGATTCATTAGATCAAATTGAACAAGAGTCTCAAAAGGTAACGACAATAAATTATCCTGATGATACTAATCATCTTGGAGCTTTCGGACACTTACTTGGGGGATACGATGCGGCCTATTACGGTTACTTGTGGGCCGACATAATTGGTGATGATTTATTTAGTAGATTTGAAAATGAAGGTATCTTATCAAAAGAGGTTGGCATTGACTATAAGAATAAAATTCTCTCGGTTGGTGGTTCTAAAGATGCAGAAGAAATGGTTCAAGACTTTCTAGGAAGAGAGTGGAATGACGAGGCTTTTTTGAAACAAAAAAAATTAGGTAAATCTTGAAGAAAAGCTTGCATCCTGTGGGTAAAGTTGTTACCCTTGTGAATATATTCACAAACTAAAAAGGAATCAAATGACTGACGGACTAAAAGCAAGTCAAATTAAAGGCGGAATAAGGCCTTCAAAAAGTTTTGACCAGGGCAGAGTATGTAAAGATGAATCATGTAGCACTAAATTAAGTATCTACAACAAAAGAGATCATTGTTTTAATCACGCTCCTGTTAAGTATCCTCGTGTAAGAGGCCGCATTTTACAAGAAACTGCTTAATTAATTAAGAGTTAGACATATCGTCTAAATCTAAAAAAAAATATACACTAAAATACTCCTATGGATATAAATTTTACTGTTCCAGAAATAACCTGTGGGCACTGTAAAGAGACTATAGAGAAAACGTTAAACACACCTGGTGTATCAAATGTAAATGTTGATGTAGACACTAAAGCTGTTTCTTTAAATATCTCTGATGGTGTAGAAATGACAGATGTAGAATCCTTACTCGACGAACAAGGCTACACTGTTGTCCAAGGTTAACGAAACTGTAACCCTCGACCTTGAAGGAATGACCTGTGCTGCTTGTGCGGCAAGAATTGAGAGGGTTATTTCTAAAAATGAATCTATCGAGTCAGTATCTGTTAATTTTCCTTTAAAAAAAGCAGTCATCAAATATCAAAAAAACCTTAACATTGATGTATTAATCAAGAAGATTAGCTCTATAGGTTACTCTGCCACAGTCGCTACTGATAAAGAAGAAGTCAAAAGAAGTAGTGGAAATATTTTTTGGCTTCCATTCCTATCTTTAGTTTTTTCTGCAGGTATCTCTCAAGCGTTTAATACAGATAATTCATTAAGGGCATATATCTTAGGCTTCTTGGTTATATTTGTATTTGGAAGGCGTTTTCATATTTCAGCGGCCAAAAAGATATCACACTTTGAATTTAATATGGATACACTCATTTCGCTTGGTAGCTTAAGTTCAGTTGCAGTCTCTCTTTTGCCGTCTAGTAACAGTGATATGTTCCTTGATGCTGGAGCTTATATAATTTCATTTGTATTATTTGGAAAGGCATTCGAAGAGATATCAATTCAAAGCTCTATAGATGTCTCTGAAGCAATAAAAAATTCAAGACCTCACAATGCTAAATTGTTAACTAGTGGAAATATTGAAGTAATGCTAGTTTCAGATCTATCAGGTGGTGATCTTATCGGTGTTTCTCCAGGTGAAATCATTCCAATTGATGGAGTCATAATCTCTGGTTCATCATCAACTAACGAGGACTTTCTAACCGGTGAGTCGAAACCAATAAATAAAAATATTGGTGACAGCGTATTAGCTGGAAGTATCAACTTAGATGGTTACTTAGAAGTTGAGGTTAAGAGTGAAGGAGCTTCGACTTATGATTTTATAGAGAAACTTATCCTAGAAGCACAATCAACTACCCCCTCTATTCAAAAAACTCTAGATAAGGTGACCCAATTTTTTGTTCCAGGAATACTCATATTAAGTTTTACCACATTTATGTATAGATATTTTATTCTGAGTACTGAAATAATAAGATCTCTTGAAATTGCAATCTCAGTTCTAGTAATTGCATGTCCATGTGCTCTGGGTTTAGCCACACCGATAGTGTTATATAGAGCTTCAACATTGGGGTATAAAGATGGTTTTATCTTTAAGAATTTTGATAAATTACAGAACCTAAAAAAGATAAATAAAGTTATATTTGATAAAACAGGCACTCTTACTTCTGGTATTTTTAATATAGAAAAAATAGACCCTGGAAATTCAAGTTTAAGTGAAGACGAAGTTTTATCATATGTAGCCAGCTTGGAAATTAAATCCAATCATCCTGTTGCAAAAAGCTTACTTCTAGAGGCTGAGAAAAGAAGCTTATCTTTGTACTCTTCAAAAAATGTAAAAGAGATTATTGGATCGGGTATTGAGGGATTAGTAAATGACCTTACCGTTTCTATCTTTAGGAAGAAAGATTTAGAGAATATTCTTGAAGTAACTATTGATGATGCACAAGCTTATATTCACCTACAAGAGGATTTGAATATTGATGGAAAATTGATTGATAAGGTAGATGATTATTATGATATTTCAATTTTATCAGGTGATGGTTCAGACAAAGTTTCAACATTGGCAGAAAAATTGGGGATTAAAAATGCTCTAGGTAACCAAACTCCAGAGGATAAGCTTGCTTTTGTAAAAAATATACAGAAAACCGAAGGCGTTATTTTTATAGGCGATGGAGTTAATGACTCCCCTTCCTTACAGCAGGCAGATGTTTCTATTACAACCTCGGTAAGCAGCCAAATTGCTCAAGCATCTAGTGATATTGTTATTCACGATGGAGGAATCGAAAAAATTCTGAGTATTAGAAAGCTTGCTTTAGTTAGCGACAAAAGAGTTAGACAAAATTTATTTTTAGCATTTATATATAACAGTCTCATGATTCCAATTGCTGTTTATGGAAACATCTCGCCTAAATTAGGGGCATTAGCTATGGCTATGTCTAGTATCTCAGTGGTTTTGAATTCTTCAAGAAAACTAACTAAATAGTTTCGAGATAAATCTTCACATTGATTAACCTTTTATTATGGATGATATAATTTGGCACAGGAAACCACTTTTATCTGAACCTGTAGCAGTTCTAGCTTTTGAAGGTTGGAGTGATGCGGGTAATACTGCAAGTGGATGTATTGAAAATCTCTGTAATAACCATGATGTTGATCCATTTGCAGAAGTCAACTCTGAAAATTTTTATAATTATCAAATGAGAAGACCCATTGTCGACGTTAAAGAGATTGGGGAAAGAAATTTTCATTGGCCCCAAACATCTTTTTATTCAATTGAAGATTATAAGTCAACAAATGACATCATATTAGTTTTTGGAGAAGAGCCTTCAATGAGATGGAAAACTTACTCAGAGCATATTGCTAACACATTGATTGAGCTTGGTGTTAAAAAAGCAGTCACGCTTGGAGCCTTCTTTGGTCAAGTCGCTCACACCCTGCCCGTACCGATTTTTGGTGTTAGTGATGATCCTACATTTAACTCAAGATATAATGTTTTACCAACTAACTATTCAGGTCCTACTGGTATAACAAGTGTGGTTGGGCATGAATTGAGAAATAGTGGAATTGAGACTTCTGGTCTATGGGCTGCTGTTCCCCACTACCTAAGTTCTGGTGGTTACCCTAAAGGAATAAGCGCTTTGTTAAATAAATCAGCTGAGATATTAAAAATAGATATTGATGATACTGGAATCCAATCTGAGGGACAACAATTTGAAACAAAAATTAAAAAAGCTATGGAAAACTCAGAAGATCTTGCTGAATATGTAGCAAAACTCGAGGATGCAGAGTTAACTCTAGAAGATACCTTTTCAGACGATTCAGATGATAGCCTTGTTCAACAAATTGAAGAGTTTTTAAATAATGAGTCTGGAGAAGTCTAGACGCTTTTCTTCTTATGTCTGTTTGACTTACGACGTTTTCTATATTTATGTTTAGACATTTTTTTACGTCTTTTCTTTATCAAAGATCCCATAAATTAAATTTTTTCCTTTTTACCTAACTGCGAAATTCTAACGCATTCCTGTCATTATTTGAAAATCTTTTAAGGTTTTTTATTGTTCACCTTTTTTAATGCGCTATTTATTGACATTTCTCCATCATTATTATTTGGAGATCTACGCATAGCCCATAAACCCCATGTAATCATTGACAGTATTTCAAAATACTCGAACTTTTCTACCTCATCAGTAGTTGAGATTCCAAGTTCGTCTAACGATTTATTTTTCAAATCTTTGTTAGTTTCAAAATTGTTTTGCCAGAATAAATCAGCATAATCAAAATAGCTATCTCCCATTGATGAGTATTCCCAATCAATAAGGAGAGTCTTATCTTTAAATACAACAAAATTTCCTGAGTATAAATCTTGATGACAAGGCTTCTCATCTAGTCCTATTTCATTTAATTTTTTAACTACTTGCAGACCGGCTTCTTTTGCTTCTTGTTCAAGGGGGTTTGACTCATCTGCAATATTTATGAACACTTCAGTTGGTTTAAAGTTATTTTGAAAAATAATCTCAGAATTATGAAGCTTCTTAAGCTCTTGAAATGCATTGTTTCTTAAAACAGAATCATTAAAGTCTGTATCTTTATAGGTATATATCTCATAATATTCAGAAATCTTGATACCGTTTTCTTCGTCAAAAATAATAAAAGGTAAGGTTAAGCCCTCTTCTTGAACTAGTAGAGTGTTGTGTTTTTCAGATTGTCTATTAATCACATCTGGGTTTTCACCAGGTATTCTTAGTACAAATTTTTTATTATCAACTTCAACTATAAAACTGGAATTGGTAATACCTTTTAACTCTGTTAATTTATACTTACTTGTATCACTTGTTTTAGATACGTCATATCTAAGAAAAATATCAACAACTTTACTACTTTCCAACATATTCATTATCATAATATAAGTTATGAATGATCCTTTTGCACTTGATTTAACAATAAATCTACTTCTTCTTGGTTTTGGTGGAGCAATGTTCGCAGGAAGTCTATTCGCATACTTTGGAAGGAACTTTAGAGAGGAAGAGTTTTATGCACCACGTACACTTTTTCTTGGAACCATAGGATTATTTATAACTTTATGGACTATTGCATCTATCGTAAATAATTAATAAAATCAAAAAGTAGGTTAGTATATTCAAGGAAAAGGGGAACCATGCTTTCAGATGTTGATATAAAAAAAGCTCTAGAAGAAAAACTTATACAAATTGACCCTTTAGAAGAAAGCTATATACAACCTTCTAGTATAGATTTAAAAGTTGGTGCTGATTTCAGAGTTTTTGAAAACCATAAATATAGTCATATTGACCCTAAAGCTGAGCAGCAAGATCTTACTAGCTTAGTAACTGCTTCAGAAGCTGAGCCATTTGTTTTACATCCTGGGGAATTTGTTCTAGGTACGACTTTTGAGAAAGTATCTTTGTCCAACAAGGTTGTAGCAAGATTAGAGGGAAAATCTTCACTTGGCAGGATAGGATTACTTATCCATTCTACGGCAGGTTTTGTAGATCCTGGATTCTCAGGTTACTTAACACTAGAGCTATCTAACGTAGCCAATTTACCAATAATGATCTACCCAGAAATGAAAATTGGACAAATATCTTTCTATTACTTAAATTCACCTTCAGAGTCAACATACGGGTCTGAAGCATATGGAAGTAAGTATCAGGGACAAGAAGGTCCAACTCCAAGCAGAAGTCACAACGACTTTAAAGAATAATGTTTCCAGGAGTTGGTACGTTAATAAATGGTGTCGGCGTACTCGTCGTTGGTCTTCTCTCAAGGTTATTTTTCAAAAAGAGCATCAAAAATTTTGAAAAAAACTTACTTCCTCTAGGATTGTTAGTTTTAGCTTTAGGTTTAAGGGAGTCCCTTAAAAGTCCTGATTATGTTCGTTTAATAAATTTTGAGGTATCTGGTTTTATATTTACCATTTTTGCTGTAATTATTGGGGCATTAATAGGAAACTATCTGCAAATTGAAAATCAAATTAAAAAATTTGGAGACTATCTCTATAACAAGTTTGAAGATTCTCAATTAGATCAAAGTAAATTCATTGATAGCTACATATCCACAACTCTGATAGTGATCACTGGTCCACTAGCAATAATTGGTCCTTTCTTTGATGTAGTTGAATCTAATTTGGAACTACTTTTAATTAAGACTGTTTTAGATTGTTTTTTAGTTATTTTTATAACTTCTAGTGGGGGTAAAGGTGCGGTCTATTCTGGGATATCAATATTGATTTATCAAGGATTCTTTACTCTTTGTGCCTTCATTATAAATTCAAATATTGATCAAATTATCTCTGACTCAATTGCAGGTATAGGAGGAATTCTTTTAATTGGAGTTGGAATTAATTTGTTAGGCTTAAAAAAAATCCCTGTGGGGAACTACATGCTTAGTTTGTTTATTCCTTTTCTTTTAGCATTGTAAAAGTTCTTGTAGCCCCTTCAACTCCTTCAAAGAGTTTTTCTAGTTTTAGAGATTCCTCTTCAAATGTTCCTACAACAAAATGTGGCTCTTGAATGTTGAACGATCTGTTTTTAAAATCGATTTCGATAGGAACATATGGAATATTCATATCTTTTGCAATATAGTAAAAACCGCTTCTAAATTGAGAAACCGCATAGGTGCCTCCCTCCGGAGTCAAAACTAAAACAAAATTTTCTAATTTAGAAAATTCTTCTATTGCACTCGCAATATGGCCTTTAGCTTCGGTTCTATAAACTGGTATTCCACCTAACCTAACCAACATTCTTTTCTGAAACCAACCTAATGGCCATGGTATTCCTAGACGATCAAGGTTTTTTGAAAAAGTAATTGGACTTGGTAATCGTGTGAAAACCCACTTTGCACCAAAAAAGTTAACTTTTAAATCTAGCGCTAGAACTGTAAGTAGCCCATACCAGGCATCTCTCATCGCAGTGTGAGGTACGCCTACTAAAACCATTTTTTTGTAATTAGGTATCTCACCATTTACATCCCAATTTGAGATTTTAAGTATAAATCTTCCTGTCGGACCCAGGATTCTTCTCTTTTTTTCGATTACATTACTAGGAAGTGGATTCATTTCTGAACCAGATGCTTAGCTATTTGAACAGCATTTAGTGCTGCACCTTTTAACAAATTATCCGAAACACACCAAAAATTAATAATCTTTGAACTAGACAATCCCATTCTTAATCTTGACACTAGAACATCATACTTGTTTTCAGCATCTAAAGGTGTTGCGAGTGTTTCCGACCAATACTGTACTCCTTCAAAATTATTCAATTCTTGTATTGCTTCATCTGTATTAATTTCATTTTCAAAGACTGCTGAACAAAAGACTCCATGACCAGTTAGAACACCTACTCGAGCATTTGATGGCTCAACAACTAGTTCTGGTATACCTAATATTTTTTTTGACTCATGAACAAATTTCATCTCTTCATCAGAATATCCATTGTCTAATAGGTTCCCTGCCAGAGGAATAACGTTTCTTGCTATTGGCCTTGTATAATATCCATCTTTATACTCTGCTAAAGATTTATCATCTAAAGATTCCTCTTTTCTTAAAGAACTCACAGCTTCAGAACCAGAACCAGATACAGCTTGATAGGCAACGGGCGTCATGCTGACCAAACTAAACTTATCATGTAGGGGTTTTAAAGCCATTACTAGCCCCATTGTTGTACAGTTTGGGTTCGCAATTAACTTGGTAGTTGACGTAATTTCATTTTGATTTATTCCATAAACGACAAGTGGTACTTCTTCGTGTAGCCGAAATGCAGAAGAATTATCAATTACATAACTTCCTTGGGATGTAAAGTTTTCGGCAAAAGTTTTAGACCTTTCCCCACCAGCAGAAAATAAAGCAATGTCATATTTTTCAATATTCTCAGAATTTAATTCTTTGATTACTAAATCTTCATTGTTAACTGTAAGTTTTTCTCCTGCAGATTTACTTGATGCAAATAAGTGGAACTCTATATCTTGAGGAAGAAGTCTTTCACACTGTTTAATAATATTTCTACCGACTAATCCAGTCGCACCTACAATTGCTATTTTCATTTAATCTATGATAAATTCATCATGTAGAACTTCAATAGCTTTTTGCATATCATTTTTTGAAATTACACATGATATTCTTATTGGGGAAGTCGAAATCATTCCTATATTTATTTCATTAGATCCTAGTGTCTTAAACATTTTTGATGCCACACCAGATTCAGATTTCATACCAGCACCAATAATTGAAACTCTTGCTATATTTTCATCTTTATCAGAACCTTCAGCCTTTAGGTCTTCACTGAGATGTAGAAGTATGTCCATAACCTCGTCTTTTTGTTCCTCCGGGGCAGTAAAGCTGATATCGGTTTTTGAATCTTTAGAAACGTTTTGAACAATCATGTCGACATTTACACCTTTATCAGAAAGGTAACCAAAAACACTTCCTGCAATACCTGGTTGATCGGGAACACCAAATAGTGTAAATTTTATTTCCTTGTCGTTGTGGGTTACTCCACTAACAATTGCCTGTTCCATTACCTGTTCCTTAACTGTTGTTCCCATACCATCGCTAAAAGTTGGTCTCACGATTATAGGTACATTATACCTTCTGCCGAATTCAACTGACCTTGCCATTAAGACTCTTGCACCCGTTGAGGCCATCTCAAGCATTTCATCATAAGTTATTTCTTTTAATAGCTTTGCTTTATCAGTAATTCTTGGATCTGCAGAAAATACTCCCTCAACATCTGTATATATCTCACATTTTTCAGCTCCTAAGGAAGCTGCTAAAGCAACTGCGGTTGCATCAGAACCTCCTCTACCTAAGGTTGTTATCTCTCTAGTGTCTGGATTAAATCCCTGAAATCCAGCAACGATAACAATACTTCCTTTCTCTAGACCCTCTTTTACTCTTTCACCTGAAATTTTTTCGATTTCAGCTCTTCCGTGTCGTGAAGTTGTGATAATTCCAGCTTGAGAACCCGTTAGTGAGTAGGAATCATAACCAAGACTATTTAAATGCATTGCGAGTAGTGACATTGTTATTCTTTCGCCAGCAGAAAGTAGCATATCCATCTCACGAGGTGAAGGGGTCTCCGAAAGTTCATTAGCTAGGGCTATTAATTCATCTGTACTAGAACCCATTGCAGAAACTACTACTACAACTTGTTTACCCTCTTTTTTCGCACTAATTATTTTTTCTGCAACTATTTTAAGCGAATCGGGGTTCGCTACACTTGTTCCACCATACTTTTGAACTATTAAACTCATTGGAAACATTCTAATGAACTATTTGAAGATATAACAGACCTAGTACTCTAGTTTGTAATGAGTATTGACTTACATTTACATTCAGAGAACTCTGATGGAACAGATAGTCCAGAAAGTATCATCGAAAAAGCTATCGAGATACAGCTTGAGGCTATCTCTATAACAGATCATGAATACCTTACTAATGTGCCTACAAGTGAAAATATAGAAATCATTAAAGGAGTCGAGGTCAGCGTTTCTTGGGAAAAGTTAGAAAAATCTAATCCCTATGCTGGAATACATTTACTTTTATATTTTGTTGAAGAGAAATCACCGGTAAATAGTTTTTTGGAAGAAATAAGAATATTAAAAAATATTAGAAACTATGAAATTATTGAGAACTTACAAAATGAAGGTCTTGATATTAATAAATCTGAATTGAGTAACTTTAAAACACAAGTTCCGGGACGACCTCATATCGCAAGTATCCTAAAAGATAAAGGGCATGTTAGTTCAATAAATGAGGCCTTTATAAAATATCTAGGTAATGGAAAAATTGGAGATTCACGATCTCATCAACCTAATATTGAAAAAATAATTAACCTTGCTCAGGAATCAAAATGTTTAGTGTTTTTAGCTCATCCACATACATTGATGAGCAATGATAAGTATTCAAAAAAAGAAAACTGGATAAATGACTCTTTTTTTGAACTTGTTAAAGAGTTGTCTGAGTTTGGAATTAATGGTTTAGAAGCGACCTACTCTAGTTATAGCAAAAATGTTACCAATCAAATTTCTGAAGTTGCAAAAAAACTAAATCTTCTTGAATGTGGTGGCTCAGATTATCATGGTGATATAAAACCAAATATTAATTTGGGATATGGATATGAAAACACTCCAATTAAAGTCCCTTATAAATTTTTAAATGACATGAAGGAAAAACATGGACAACTCTAAAAAACTCCTTGGTTCAATTTCATTAATAACAGTTTCTTATTTAATGAGTCGTCTTCTAGGTTTCTTTAGAGAAATTCTTCTTGCTCAGTGGACGGGTGTTACTAGTGCTTCAGATACTTTAGATTTAGCTTTTATAATTCCTGATTTCTTATTTTATTTATCAGCAGGTGGGTATCTTGCCATTACCTTAATACCTATTCTCAGTGACCTCTCAAAAAATAAAGAATCTGAGCTTAACGATTACTTTGTCTCACTTCTTTATGGATTATCATTGATATTTATTGCGATTTCTTTTCTTTTCTTCTTATTTAGATATCAAATTGTAAGCTTATTGAATGTTGAGAATCCAGATTTATTTATAAAACTATTTACACCTATAGTTTTTAGCCAGGCTTTTTTCTTTATTGGTGCAATTTTAATGTCATTCCAATATTTTAAAAATGATTTTAAGTATGCAGCACTAGCCCCAGTTATTTACAACCTTTCAATCATTTTGTTTGGTTGGTTTTACTCGACCTCCCCTGAATCAACAGTTTATGGATTTGCTATTGGAGGCCTAGTTGGTTCAATCATTGGACATCTTTTTCTTCAAGTATTGGGCGCAAAAAATAATGGTCTTATCTTCAAAGCCTTAAGGCCAAGAATTGAACATGTTACACAGTACATAAAGATTTCTTTTCCATTAATCGTTGGGCAGTCCATTGCGGTAGTAGATGAACAGTTATTCAGATATTTTGGATCACTCTTGTCAACGGGATCAATAGCATCTTTTAGATACGCAAGAAGAGTGGCATTAATTCCTGTAGGCGTAATTGCACAGGCTGTTGGAGTGGCTAGCTATCCTACTTTATCAAAATTATTTGTAGATAATAAATTAGATGAGTTCAAGTTGCTAATAAAGAAACAGTTATCAGCTTTAGCTCTAATTAATACCGCTGTTTTAATCATTTTTTTAACAAACTCAGAAAACATTATCGAGATTATTTATCAGCGCGGATTATTTTCTGCTGAAGATACAAATAGAGTATCATCAATTTTTACGCTTGTTGCCTTTGGACTAATCCCATGGTCTCTAAATCAAATTATCACTAGAGCTTACTATGTGCAAAAAAATTACTGGTTCCCTGTTTGGGTTGGAACAATTATTACCCTTGTTACAATTCTTATTTTAAAAATACTTAGCAATCCATCAGGGGAAAGTTATGCAGTAATCATTATTTCATCACTTTGGGTAAATACTTTAATCTTGTCTTTTTTCCTTAAAATTAAAAATGATCGACTTATTGATAGAAATCTATTATTGGACTTCTTAAAAATATTTTTAGTGGGTTTAATGGGATATTTTTTAATTATCAATTTTGGGTTGTACTCTGGTGGACCATTTTTTGAGCTTATATTTGATACATTTTTTATCTTTTTACTTATATTGATGTCTCTCCTTGTCGTTAAAATGAAATATATTAATCTGAAAAGGACTCGTTAATGCAAAAATTTCCACTGAAAAAAGGTTTATCAAGTGTTGAATCTCTACACGAAGAAATTAACGAATATATTGATGTGCTAATGGGCCATATCAATCCACCAATTTCAGATGGTATAGACACATTATTTGAAGTTAGTAGTACGTACTTAGCAAGAGCTAAAGAAATAGAGATAAAACTTCTTGAAAGAGAAAGAAGTGGTTCAATTTCAACGGGTGATGATCTTAAAAAATTTAGAACCGGTGAATTAAGAAGCTTTATAGAATTGTGTAAAAGTGCTCAAAACCAGGGCTCAAGAAGAATTACAGTAGCACTTAGTGAATTGAATCTTAAAGAAACTTAAGTTAGATCCTCTACATCAAAAATTTCCTGTGCAACGCTTAAACCTTTTTCCTGAATGTTTTTCTTTGTGTCCAAGCTGAGAGTAACTTTAACTATAATCTCTAAACCCATCATTTTGGCAATTATAGATTTAAGTAAATCAATAATTTCCTCAGATTTCTTTAATTCTTCAAACAAAAATTCATTTTCTTTATCAACAATTAAATTAATAACATCCTCTTCTTCAACATCTGCTCTAACTGCTGTTAAGTAGGAATACTTTCTTGGAGTTAACTCTTGTTTCATTTCTTCAAGAATTTTTGGCCAGAAAACATCAAAATTTCCAAGTGATTCTTTTTTAGGTGTCGAATTTTTTTTACTGATATTTTTTGGAATACTAGTTTCAGATAGAGTATCTTTTTTTTCTACTTGAGGAGAATTCATTTTTGTTGGCATAACTTCATTTTTTGAAAGCTTTCCTTCGAGAAGGTCTATTCTGTACCCGATAGTTTTTACATCTGATCCTAGTTCAGGCTTAATAACTTTCATTAAAAATAACTCAAGTTTGAGATGTTGTGATGTGCTGTTAGAAAGATTTTGATTTAGGTCGTCAATTAAGTCAAGAATTCTGATTAATTGTTTTGCATTTACTTTCTTATCAGCGGTTTCCAATAAATTTTTTATATTTGGAGTTAGGCTATCTAATTTTTCATCATTGGGAAGATATTTTAGGTAAAACATATTTCTGAAGAATTCTGAAATGGACTCCATTACATCGCTTGGCTGAAGTCCTTTTTTATAAGCATCCCTTATCACTGCAAGAACTGCGGCTGTGTCCTGAGTTTCAATTGAGTTGATGATTGTTTCGAATTCTTTTGTGCTGAGTTTTCCAAGTATTCCATATAAATCGTCAACAGTTGTTTTTTTTCCAAAAGTGTTATAAGTTTGCTCGAAAAGATTTATTCCATCTCTTAATGATCCATCAGAAAATGTAGCGATGATTTTTAACACATCTAACTCAAGTATCATCTTTTCTTTTTTCCCGATCTCCTGAATCGTTTTAACAATATCTTCTTCCGATATTTTCTTAAATACAATATGTGTCGTTCTGCTCTTCACAGTTTCCAGTACCCTTTCAGGTTCTGTCGTAGCCAGAATAAAGATAATATGTTCTGGGGGCTCTTCTAATGTTTTGAGAAAAGCGTTGGATGCTGCATTTGAAAGCATATGCACCTCATCTAGAATATACACTCTTTTTTGTCCAGGACTACTAGCAATAAAGTTCACACTCTCATTCATGTCTCTTATATCATCAACTTTATTGTTTGAAGCCGCATCAATTTCAGTAATGTCGAAAATTGGATCGCATCCAAGTTGAGTTGCAATAATTCTTGCTAAAGATGTCTTACCAACACCGCGGGGACCTGAAAACAAATAGGCATGTCCTAAATTATCTTTTTTAATTTGTTGAGTTATTAAAGAGACAGCTTCTTCTTGACCTACTAGTTGGCTAAGTTTCTCTGGTCTATATTTTCTGTACAGTGCTTGTTGCATATTATTAAATGGTAATAGATTTCTCTTCTATAATGCACCAAAGAATTAAACTTAGTCAAATGAGAATTGGTGTAGATTTGGATGGCGTAGTCGCAGATTTTACAAAAGGCTGGACTACTCAGTATGCTTTAGACTTTGGAAAAGAGATTTCAGAGGAAGAAATAACTGATTGGGGTCTCTCTAAACCTCTTACTCACTTTGAAAAAGACTTAGATTTTTGGAATTGGGCTATGGATATAAATGGCTCATCGATATTTAGGCATTTAGAATTGTATGAAAATTCACAGGAGACTCTAGTAGAGCTCTCAAAGATGGGTCACGAAATAGTCATCATTTCATCTAAACCATGGTGGTCTATTCATGACACTCTCATGTGGCTTGGTGAGAATAAAATTCCAACAAAGGAAGTTCATTTTATTGAAGATAAATGGACAATAGATTGTGATGCATATCTTGATGATGCTCCATATCAATTAGAAAATTTTCTTAAAAAAGTGCCAGAGAAGAAAATTATAAGATTTGAGAGGCCATATAATTCTCATTCTGAAGGAACTTACAGCATTAAAGAATGGTCTGATTTAATTCCTTTGTTAAACTCTTTTTAGTGTTTAATCTAAAAATATGAATGATTCATTTATTCTGAGAGATCGCTTGTGGAGAGAAGCGAATGAAAGAATTACTCTGTCGAGCTATGCAGCCCTATCGGAAAAATCTAAAGGCAGAACTAACCCAGAAGCTCAAGACATGTTTCGTACCGTTTATGAAAGAGACCGTGATCGCATTATCCATTCAAAAGCCTTTAGAAGGTTAAAACATAAAACCCAAGTATTTATCAATCCGGATGGTGATCACTTCATTACAAGGATGACTCACACTTTACAGGTCACGCAAGTTGGAAGGTCTATTGCAAAGACGATGGGGCTAAATCCAGACCTTACTGAAGCAATTTGTATGGGTCATGATGTGGGCCATTCTCCTTTTGGTCATACTGGCGAAGATGCCTTAGATGAACTTCATCCAAGTGGTTGGAGTCACTCAGAAAACTCTGTCAAAGTTCTGGATCGTATAGAAAATCTCAATCTCTCGTTTGAAACTCTCGATGGTATTCGTATACATCCATGGAAGTATGCTGATGAACCAAGCACCCAAGAGGGTATGATCTGCAGATTTGCTGACCGAATAGCCTATCTAACCCATGATGTAGAAGATGCAATTAGGGCGGGTGTTTTGAATCAAAAAGATATTCCTACCTCTTTCATTAAAGACCTGGGACCTCCAGGAAAAAATTGGATTAACAGCCTAATCTCTGGCATTTTTAAAGCTTCATCTAGTGGCAAGGTTGAAATGGATCCCGAGGTGGCAAAAACTATGCAAGATCTCAGAAATTTTATGTTTGAAAAAGTCTACCTAAGAAAGGGTACTGAAGTACAAAGAGCTGAGTGTAAAAATATTGTTATAAAGCTAGTTGAATATTTTGTAAAAAATTTAGATGAACTACCAGAATCCTATAGACAGGATCAATCAGATATTGAAAATGCTATTGACTACGTTGCCGGAATGACAGACAGGTTTGCTTTGTCTGCTTACGAAAAAATTACTTAAAGTCTGGATCTCTTTTTTCAAAAAATGCAGTCACTCCTTCTTTTAAGTCATCAGATATTAAATAGGAAGTATTCCACAACCTAACATAATCAAGAGCTTGATCCGTAGTTAGGTCTTCTCCTTTATCAAGTACATTTTTTGTGCCTCCAACAATATGTCTTGAATTTGATGCAATCTCTTCAGCTAACTTAATACCTGCTTCATGAAGTTCTTCAACGCTATCATAAATAGCATTGACAAAACGGATTTTGTCTGCGTGCTGACCATCAAAATGTCGACCTGTAAATGCAAGTTCTCTTAAGTCTCCTTTTGAAATAATGCTAGGCATTCTCTGTAAAGCTCCTACATCGGCAACTAATCCTAGTTTTGTTTCTCCGATAGAAAATTTTGTATCTTTTGTCGATAAACGAATGTCACATGCAGATATCATGCTAGTTGCCCCTCCTATGCAGAAACCATGTGCAAGGGCAATCACTGGAACTTTAGAATTTGCAATTGTTGTAAAAGAACCTTGCATGTCATCTATTAATTTCATAGTCTTTCTTCTGTCGTCTGCAGTAGATGAGAGATTTTCATTTAAGTTCATGTCACCCATGAATGTTGCAATGTCAATTCCTGCTGAAAAAGAGTCTCCTTTGCCCAGCAAAAGAATACACTTAGCTTCCTCTTTTTCATTTATTTCTTTTACTAAGTCTGGAATCCCAAACCAAACATCAAAATCCATCGCATTCTTTTTTTCTGGTCTATTAATCCATATATAAGCAACTTCATTAGTAATTTCTTTTATTAATTTCTGTTCCATATATGTAATCTTAGTAAGATATTTTCATGGATGTATTTGAAGCACTGTATACAACTCGAGCTATGAGGCGTGTTACTGAAGAACCTATACCTGAGGAAATTTTAAAACAAATGGTTGATGCAGCTGTTCGTGCTCCAAGTGGAGCTAATAATCAGGGTTGGAAATTTATTGTAGTCACAGATTCAAATATAAAAAATGTACTTGGAGACCTCTATAGAGAAGCTTGGGACTTTTATATCAAAGAGTATTATGAAAATAATCCAGATATGGGTGCATCAAAAGTATTAGATGAAACTAAAGCTGATCAAGTAGTGAGAATTAGTAAGTCTGCTACTTGGTTATCTGAAAATTTTCACAAAGTGCCAGCACAGTTTGTAGTTTTATCAAGAAATGATCCATCAGGATCATCAATTTACCCAGCTATTTGGAATCTTATGTTAGCTGGAAGAGCACATGGTATCGGTACCTGTCTGACTACTGTGCTTGGAATGTTTAATCAGGAAAAAACTTTCGATGCTTTAAATATCCCAACTGATAAAGGGTGGAGAATTAATGCAGTTGTTACTGCTGGCTACCCACTGGGAAAGTGGGGAGTTGCTAAAAGAGATCCCTTAGAGGATGTCACTTTTTTAAATACTTGGGGCAATAAACCAGGTTGGAATCTAGAAGAACCGCTTTTTAACTACTAGATTCAAAACCAAGCACGCCTGGAGGGAGTCGAACCCCCAACCTTCTGATCCGTAGTCAGATGCTCTATCCAGTTAAGCTACAGGCGCATGGCGGAGAGGGAGGGATTTGAACCCTCGAGGGGACTTTCATCCCCCACTCGCTTAGCAGGCGAGCGCTTTAGACCGCTCAGCCACCTCTCCAGGCTTGCGGAGGGAGTGGGATTCGAACCCACGGTATGGAATACATACAATAGTTTTCAAGACTATCGCCTTCGTCCGCTCGGCCATCCCTCCAAAAAAGGTATAGTTCTTCTACGCGGAGGGAGAGGGATTCGAACCCTCGAAGGGGATAAACCCTTACACGCTTTCCAAGCGTGCGCACTAGGCCAGACTATGCGATCCCTCCAGTTGAAGACCTAAGTTCTTAGTTTACTTATCTCTTACTTTCAAAGAAAGAGGATAATATAACTTCAGATTCATGTGGTAAGATATTTTCTCTAATCTCAACAAAGTGATTTAATCTTGGATCTTGAGGAATGTTATATAGAGAGTATGCGGCACCAGCCTTCAAGTTAGGAACGCCGTATAAGAGTGTTTTTATTCTTGCATTTACAATAGCGCCGGCACACATGGCATCTGGTTCAACAGTAACGGCAATTGTTGTATCTTCTAGTCTCCAAGTTTCTAAAATTTTTGACGCTTCTTGAATTACTATAATTTCAGCATGTGACACTGGATTCTGGTCAACTTCTCTCATATTGTGAGCTGATGCGATTAAATTATGATCTTTATCAAAGATTGCTGCTCCAATAGGTACTTCATCTAAATTGAGTGCTTTTTTAGCCTCATCAAGAGCTATCCGCATTTTATCTATATCTGATTTGTACTTCATATACCTAAACTAATTGTAGGAGGGATCGCATAGTCCGGCCTAGTGCGCGACACTCGAAATGTCGTGAGTCTATTTAGGCTCCGTGGGTTCGAATCCCACTCCCTCCGCTTTATTTTATATTTATAAAACATTGATAGCTCTAAACTTCTCTAATGATTGAATTTGGTATTTTTGCATTTGTAACTTCTATTACTCCTGGACCTAATAATTCAATGCTAATGGCTTCAGGAATAAGATTTGGAAGAAAAAAATCATTACCTCACTTTTTTGGTATTTGGCTTGGTTTTAATTTTTTATTTTTTCTTGGTGGGAATTTACTTTCGTATGTACCTGATATAGTTTTTGAATATCTTCAATATGCTGGCTACATAGTTATTTTGTACATAGCCTACAAAGTAGCAATGACCAAAACTACAGTCAAAAAAGGCAGCAAAGAGGATAAACCTTTTACTTTTATTCAGGCAGCACTTTTTCAATGGGTGAATCCAAAAGGAGTTGTGATGGCCGTTTCCGGACTCACAGCTTTTCAGTTGCCTCACTTGCAAGCAAATCTAATCTATTTACTTATAGGTGGTCCCTGTGTTCTAACTTGGCTCTACCTAGGAGAAAGACTTCAAAATTTCTTAATCGGTAACAAAAAACTTGAAAGAATCGTTTACGTAATACTCGCATTAAGCATGGTTGCTAGTTTATTTCTGGCTTAGTTTCTTGACTCCAAGTATTTTCGCCAAACTATCTGAAAACTCCACACTGCCATCTGTTTTCTGATTGTTTTCGATCAAAGCAATTAAAATTCTTCCTACAGCTAAGGCAGTACCATTGAGGGTATGCATGGTTGTAGTATTTCCATCAATTTTTGTACGAATATTTAATCTTCTTGCCTGAAAATCAGTTGTATTTGAACAAGATGTAACTTCCCTATAACTTTGTTGACTAGGTATCCAGGCTTCAATATCATATTTTTTTGCTGCCGACGCTCCCAAATCTCCTGTACACACATCGACTACCCTATAAGGTATCTCCAGCTCTTGAAGTATTTCTTCCTCTATAGATAAAAGATATTCATGCTCATCTTTTGATTTCTCAGGATTGCAAAAAGAAAACATTTCAACTTTATCAAACTGGTGCACTCTAAAGATTCCTGTTGTATCTTTACCATAAGTACCAGCTTCCCTTCTGAAACATGTTGAAAATCCTGCGTACCTTAGTGGTAAAGTTTCTAGATCCAAAATTTCATTAGCGTGTAACGCAGCAAGTGGTACTTCTGAGGTTCCCACAAGAAATAAATCATCTTTTGGAATTTCATATACTTGTTCTGCATCATCTGGGAAAAAACCTGTTCCAAAGAGAGCTTCCTCTCTCACTAAAACTGGTGGAACTGTAGGGGTGAATTCCTTATTTGATAATTTTTCTAAAACCCAAGAAACAAGGTTAAGTTCAATCTTTACAAGGTCACCAAAAATATATGAAAATCTAGATCCAGATACCTCAGCAGCCTTTTCTACATCAATGAGATTTAGACTTTCCCCAATCTCTAGATGATTTTTAATATTTTCAATTTCTTTAATCTCTCCAACTTTTTTTATCTCTTTATTGTCTTGATCTGTTGCACCAGTGGGTGATGTTTCATCAACTAAGTTTGGGATTTTAATCCACTGTTCTAAAAATAATTTCTCTTCAGCGTCATATTTTTCATTTAAAAGCTTTACATTTTCACTTAAGACTGATGCTTTTTTTAAAAGTTCTTCTTTTTTAGTTCCCTCAGATTGAGAAATTTCTTTACCTATATTTTTTTGTTCAGATCGTGCTTTTTCTGCATCAAATTTTATAGCTCTTTTCTTTTCATCCTGTTGAACAAGAAAGTCGATATCAATATCAAGACCTCTTCTTTCAAGATTATCTTTAAGAGCATCTAGATTATTTCTAAGAATTTGTTGGTCTAACATTAACTATTCCTCAGGGGGGATAAACCCGGATATTGTGAATAAATTATCTTCAAGCTCTTCTTCATTTTCAATCTCTTCAATCTTAATAAACCACTCATATAAAATACCTGGTTCCAGTTCAATATTATCAGTAAAGTAGCTTTTGCTTTCGAATGCTCCTACAGAGCTTACCTTAGCCCTTTTTTCGTAAACCGAATCACCAAACTCATCTGTTACTAATACTAATAAAATAATATCGAATTCTTCTATGTTTCCTTCATTTGCAATCACGACTTGTAGACCTATGGGTTCATTAAGAAAAACTCGATAGTTGTCTTCTGTTACTGCAATCGGACTTGGTAGAAACTGCACTCCAGTAATTGCTACATCTCTTCTTAGGAAAAGCCCCTCCGATGAGTCTCTAGCTTTTTTAACAATTACATCAGCAAAATTAAAAGCACTGCCTTCTAAGCCCGTATATTTAACAGGATAGAAAACAGGTAAAAATAAATTGTCCTCCCTGGACCTTTGTGAAATTTTTTGAACAAACTCTTCATAAGCTTTGTCTCCAATTGATAGATCAACAATGCTTTGTGCAAGTGCTTCTTCAATTTTTAATGATTGAGGATTATCTATCAATGTAATTATTGACACCTGAAAGGTCTCAAGACCTTTAAGCCAAGAAGAAGTTGCTATATTTAGTAATTCTTTTTCAGAACTAACAAAGTCCCCTCCTATATTTTGAACTAAATTATATGCTTCTTGTGAATCCCTAACTAGAGCTGACAATGTTGTCTCAAAAACATCTCTATTGATTTCATCAAAATTTAACACTTTTTCAAATTCTTTTGAAGATTCGCTATGTAGTAGAGATACAGCTGAAGCCTCTTCTAGAAAATTATTTAGATTAGCGGAGTTCCTGAAATTTTCATAATAGTTAAAACCAAAAAAGGAAAGGAAAGTTATTAACCCTACAATTACTAATGCTCTCAGTGCTTTGTTTACTTTATTCATTTTATTTTCTTCTTTATACAGTCTAAGAAAACAAATATATTTCACAACTAAGATTATTAATGAATGAACAATATTAGATTAGTTTGGTCAATTAGGACTGAATGTGGTCCAAATCGAGTTAAAAATGAAGACTCTGTTTTTCCAATTAAGTCAGGGAGCGGTAATCCTCCATTTAAAGCTGCAGTATGTGATGGTTTAGGTGGTCATGTTAAAGGAGATGTAGCAAGCAAAATTGCAGTCTCGAATATGCAAGGTTCGTCAAGCGATCTTGTTGAAACTATAGCTGCTGCAAACTCAGAAATTTTAGAGTATCAAGAAAATAATAAAGAATCTATTGGCATGGGTACAACAATGACTGCTGTAACTATAGATCAAAATGGTCTCATGGGAATTGGTCATGTTGGAGATACTCGTTGCTATGTTCTTTCTGACAGAAAACTAATTCAACTAACACAAGATCATAATGTGCCAGGCTTTCAAAATATTCTAGAAAAAGCATTGGGCTCAAGTGAAAAACTTGAAATTGAATATCAGGATTTTCAATTAAAAAATGGGGATGTTGTTCTGCTTTGTAGTGACGGGCTTTACAATGAATTTAGCGATGAATATCTAAAAAAGAAATTACAGGAAGGCATTAGTGCGGACACATTGATTGGTGAGGCTTTAATACAAAAACCAAAAGATAATGTCTCTGCGGTAGTAATAAATATATTTTCAAAATGAATGTTGGACAAATAATAAAAGATCGATATAAAATTCTTGAACTCCTTGGTGAGGGTGGGATGGCCTTTGTTTATAAAGCTGAGGATAGGCAACTTAAACGGATGGTTGCAATTAAAACTCTTAAACCAAACTATGTTCAACAAGAGACATTCGTAGAAAGGTTTAAAAGAGAGGCTCAAACGGTTGCTAATCTAAATCACCCAAATATTGTTCAAATATTTGATTGGGGAATTGAGGATGAGCCATTTTTTGTAATGGAGTATATTGAAGGGAACACTCTAACTTCAATAATCGCTAAAAAGAAGACAATCAGCATTGGTGATATTTTGTTTATTGGTGCACAAGTCTCTGATGGACTACAAGCTGCCCATAATAGAGGTCTTGTACATAGAGATATTAAACCGGGTAACATCATGATTACCCCTTCTGGAAAAGTAAAGGTAACTGATTTTGGAATTGTGTCTATTCAAAATGAGGATAGTGATATTACTAAAACTGGATCTATTTTAGGAACAGCAAGTTACATTTCTCCCGAACAGGCCCAAGGAAAACCGGTTTCTGTTGAGTCTGATTTATATTCTCTAGGTACTGTTATGTATGAACTTATTGCTGGGAGACCACCATTCGAAGGAGAAACCCCCATTGCGACTGCAACCAAACACCTTACTGAAAAACCAAAGAAATTAAGTGTCTATAGAAAAGATATACCTAAGGGTTTAGAGAATGCTGTATTAAAGCTGTTACATAAATACCCCAAAGATAGGTATAAAAATGCAGAGGATCTTAGAGCCGTCCTACTACAGCAAAGAAGACATCTACAAATGCAAGAAACTCAAGAAAATCTTGTTAACTTAACAAATCCTAAAATAAAATTTAGATTTACTCTACCAGCTCTAGTCCTGTCAATTGGGCTTGTGTTTGGAACTGTATGGGGTCTCACACAAATATTTACTGGACTTCCTGTCGATGGTGGTACTCCCACAGTAATAGAGATACCTGATCTAACGGGAAGTAGTCAGACTCAGGCTTTGAATGACTTACAATTACTTGGATTCACAGTAGGAATTGAGAATTCAGCACATCCTACAGTTCCAGCTGGGGCAGTCATAAGAACTCAACCTTTAGCAAATACTGTAACGAATCCTGATACATTGGTAACAATTATTGTCTCTGTTGGACAAGAAGCTTTTCCTATTCCGTATGTAATAGACCTTGAAACGGATAGAGCGGTGTATGTAATTGAAGAAAGTGATTTTGTTGTAGGTCAGAAACTGGAAGTAAATGATGATAATATTCCTAGAGGATTCGTGATTTCCCAAAATCCTATTGCTGGGAAAAAAATGAGTCCTGGATCAACTGTAGATTTAGTAATATCATCTGGGCCAAGCTTAATTGAAATAAGTGATCTCTCAAGAAAATCTCCTGAGGATGCGACACAAATTTTAGAAACACTTGGTTTTGAATATGAAATATTAGAAGAATATTCTGAAGACGTTAACGAAGGACTAGTTTCTCACACCATCCCAGGGGCAGGTGAAATAGTTACTCCGGAGGAAATAATTTCAATAATTGTTTCATTGGGTTTAAAAGCAGAGGTTCCAAACTTAATTGGTTATACGTACCAGGAGGCATCTAATATTCTTCAAGAAATTGGATTATTGCCTTCGGCAAGTGGTGACACCGGCGGTAGGGTTTCAGGTCAAAATCCAGAAGAAGGAAGCTTTTTAGATCCTGAAGGTTTTGTAGAATTAAGCTTTGACAACTAATATAAATTTTTTTAAAAAAGAACTCAAAAATTGGTATAAAAAAAATCGTAGATCTTTTGAATGGAGAGACTCAAGTAATCCATGGAAGATACTTCTAATTGAAACGCTTTCTCAGCAAACTCAAATAGATAGAGCAGATGAATTTTATAAAAAATTTATTAGAAAATACCCAACACCTAAAGATATGGCAAAAGACAGTAAAAAAGAGGTTTTAAAATTATGGTCAGGATTGGGTTACAACAATAGAGCTATTCGACTTCACGAGTCTTCAAAAATACTATCAAAATATAGTTTTGATGAACTATATCCAGACTTTACAATTCTTCCTGGTGTAGGACCATACACAAATTCAGCAATTCTCAGCTTTGCATATGAGAAAAAAATTATTGCAGTTGATACCAATATAAAAAGAATTATTAAAAGATTTTTCAGAACTGATAATGTTGATATTTTTCTAGAGAAAAACACTGACTTACTTTTAAAGAATTTTAATTCTAGAGACTTTAATCAAGGCTTAATGGATCTTGGATCAACGCTTTGTACTTCTCGAAATCCTAAATGTGAAATTTGTCCACTTGAGCTTTCGTGTAAAAAATATATTGTTCAAGAAATTAAAACATCAAAAAAGTTTGAAGGATCCATGAGACAAAAAAGAGGACGTGTTTTAAAAATTCTTCTATTAGAAAAAGGTGTGACTATGGCACTTCTTAGTAAAGAATTAGAGATGACCAGCAAAGTTACAGAAGAGGTCGTTGAATCACTAATGAAGGATGGTTTAATTAGTATTTCTAGAAATAAAGTTATTGTAATAAACGATAATTAGGATACAATTTTCAATATGCCAGTTTCAAAAAAAAGAATTAACAACTCTCAACCAACTAAATCTAAAAAAATATCTACGCAGCTTAGTGGAGATAAAGGACCATCGCCAAGGTGGTTTGTTGTAACTATGACCTCTTTAATGGTTTTAGGTGTTCTCTTAATAGTCTTGAACTACCTAACTCTTCTTCCTGGCTCTGTATCTAGATGGTATTTATGGGGAGGCCTTGGTATGATCGGTGCTGGTTTCTTAATGACGACAGAGTATCGTTAAAAACTGTTATTAATAAAAACTAAAAAAATTGTTCTAAATCTAAAGCAAACCCTCATCTTGCAGTTCTTCAATTGTCTCTTCGAAATATAAAGTTGAGTCAAAATTGACCATTACTTTATCCAAAAAAGATTTTCCTCCATTTTGGTTAAACCAGCTGATACGAGTTCTTCTGAGTAAATAATCTGTAGGTTTAACAACACAGTAGTGATTAAGGCATAGCTGTAAATCCTTATACTTATACTGACTTTCAAGATTTAAGATACTGTCAACAAACTCTTGCTTGTTTAACTCAAAATTTTGAGAAAAGAGTTGTTCAAGACTTTCTTTTGCAATAACTCTAAAACCTGTAAGCTTACCTCCTGAAATTTGTATAAAGTTTTCATCTATATCTTTATAGAAATGTCCTCTAGAAATATTCTTAGAATTTGTATCAGAGCTGTCTATTAAAGCTCTCAAACCAGTCCAGGAAGAAATATATTTAACTTCTTCGATATTAAAGTATTTTTTTATGTGCCTTATTAAATAGGCTTTGTCTTCAGAGTTTGCATACGGTCTATCTAAAGAGCCTGAAAATTCTTCTGTATCAGTTGTACCAACGATTGTATTTCCTGTCCAGGGTAAGACAAACATGACTCTATTGTCTTCAGTTTGAGGTAATAGAACACCATTTTTACCAATCCCTAGGGGGTCTCCCTCTAAAATTAAATGTGCTCCTCCACTTAGTTTAATTTTGGAAGATTTACTCTTGTACATTCCTGGTAAATTATGAATACCTGTGGCAGCAATTATCTTCTTGGACTCGACCGTATACTCTTTATTATTTATCTCGTCGATTAACAGAACTTTATACCTGTCACCAGTTCTAATAATGTCGGTTATTTTTACATAATTTAGTGCAGTTGCATTATTTATTTCTACGGCATTTCTCAACAATGTGAGTACTAATTTTGCATCTTCGGTTTGGGCATCTTGGAAAATGAAACTTTTTGTTAATTTGTTTTTTTTGAGTTTAGGAAATAAACCAAATGTATCTTCTTTTGAAATCAAAGTATGTCTTTGATCTTTTTTGCGTTGACCCAAGAAATCATAAAGAGTTAGTCCAATTTTAAATGCTATTGGAGCAATAAAATTTGATTGTAATATTTTTGGCAAATCTGAGAAGCCGTCGTCTTTAAAAACTGGTGCTAAAAGCTTTAGAGGTTTATAAAGTTGACCTAAAACTTGTTCTAATATTTTCTGTTCTTTTAAACTCTCTCTAACTAATCCAAACTGCATCTGTGGTAAATATCTAATTCCTCCGTGTAAAAGCTTTGTACTTCTACTGGAAGCGCCTGAAGAAAAATCATTTTTTTCAATTAATAAAGAATTGATACCCTGACTTGCAGCTAGTTCCAAGATAGCTGAACCAACTACTCCACCTCCTATTACTAAAAGCTCAAATTTATTATTTTCTTCTAGTGAGTGTATTTGATCAAGTCTAGAAAAGTTCATTACTCTAGGGCGTGCATTTCTTCCTTACAGTGCTTGGGGGGGTCATTAGCAACAACTGATTGGAGTTTAATTGTTAATTCTGTTCCACAAATGTTACATCGAAAATCTTGTAAGGTTTCAAGGACGTCTTCTGGATCAATTTCTGGAGGAGTACTAGCTAGTGAAGAAATTGAATTACTTAAGAACCTAAATACTAAGTATCCAATTAATAATGCTATTAAATATTCCATAAATAGATTTTAGCTATGTTGTGGAGATGATGGGACTTGAACCCACGACCCCCTGCTTGCAAAGCAGGTGCTCTTCCAGCTGAGCTACATCCCCTCGCTTTTAATATTATGCCTCGGATTTCAATGTAAATGAAAAAATTTTATAAATATTTTCAATTTGTTACTAATGTAAATAAGACGTAAGGGCCTATAGCTCAGCCTGGTTAGAGCGCATCCCTGATAAGGATGAGGTCGCTAGTTCAAATCTAGCTAGGCCCACAATAAAAAAATTAATTTAAAAAAAACTATATAGCTACAATGCTTTAATGAATTTATTAATTTTTGGATACTTTGCAGCCTTTTTTACAGCCGTCTCTTTTCTACCCCAGGCTATAAAAACAGTCAAAACTAGACAAACTGCGGGTTTATCTCTTCTTACTTATTTATTTTTATTTCTAGGTTCTTTGTCTTGGTTTATTTATGGGTTCTACTTAACTGATTATCCCTTAATGATTACAAACTCTTTAACAACAATTTTTACGGGAATAATACTGTATCTGATTTTTTCAGAAAGAAATAGTAAATATAATTAAGGAGTACTGATGAAAAAATTATTACTTGTTTTATTTTTTGTATCCTGTTCTCCTAGTTTGGGAAATCAAGTACTTGAAACAACTACGAGTACTGCATTAGTAGAACTTACCCTTTGTGAAAAAGTAGAAAAAGAATACACCTCTTTATCGAATGAACTATTTGTTACAAGCTTTGAACTTAATGATTATATTAATAATTTATCTGATGCCCTTGTTGAAGATGATAGAGTTGTATTTTTTGAGGATATGGGAGACAATTTTGATCATCAAAATATCTATAAGAATTATCTTGAGACAAGAGCATATGTATATGAAGAAATAAACAGACTTTACAAGACAAATAAAGAATGCCCCATAGCTGGAGACCAAGAGATTGCTGATGAAAAAGTATTAGAGGCTAAAAAAGAACTCTCAGAATTTTTAAATAACTACTAATTAGTAAGTTCGATTAAGTAATTTTCAAAGTCTTCAAGACTATCAATTATATTTTCACCATACTCAAAAAGGCCCCAAATAAAATTATTTAGAACTTTTATATTATTTGCATTAATGCCGATAAGTTGTTTATTTAAAGCGTAAGCATATCCAATCTCTGCTGATGTTCCAGAATCTACATCTCTTCCTGTTAGGAGAGCAACTACCATATCGGCTGACTTCAAGAAATCCATGTCTGTATCGAAGATTTTAGTTTTTTTTTCAAGGGTAAACTCACCCTCAACAAGCCCTGCGTCACGATGAGGTAAAAATGTTTCATATTCATTCTTTTCAAGAATGTTTGCAATTTTTTCTAGATAACTTCTCTCGTGATCATCAAATAAAGGTCCAGCAATATAAACTTTCTTCATTGGATTATTGTATTTAGTAATTTTTTAATTTGTAGCAAATCTTTATAATTTAATACATTTTCACTCATGGAATTTATACTCTCAAGAATTTTGATATTCCATATTTTTAAAAGAGGTACTACCTCGACTTTTATAAAGAATAAACTAGTCTCATTATTTAATGGCACTGAGGTCTGCGTCTCAACTCGAAAATACAAATCTTCTAATTTATTGACCTTTGGTTTTTCAAATCCAGGAAAATTACTTAATTCAGGATAAGTTGTTATTGTCCAAACCCATCTTCTAATGCTCTGTTTGTACATATATTCGCTGAGCTTCTTGCTGGATTTAATCAATTGATCATTATCAGCTACTGGATCGTGTAAGCTTGACAGATCTTTACCTAACTTATCTATAGGTATCCATCCACTTGGAAAACAAACAGAAGCTAGTTCCATTTTACCTTTATGCATAACAGCAAAGTCTTCTTCAATTTCTAGTGTTAACTCTTCTAAGCTGAGACTTTTTTCGGCTTGTATATAGGTTGTAACTAATTTTCTTAGTTCAATATCCATGGATAGTTCGGACTCACCAATTAATTTTTCTTTGTTATGCTTCAATTCTTTCTTTTTTTGTTTTTTGTGGTATTGATTTGGATTTTTGTTGTAAGGGGTACCCTCATATCTCACCATTGATGGGTTATTTGTAAATGGTGTCTTAACAAAATCTAAATTCATTATTATTAATTTTATAGAGAAAGGACCGCCTTGGGAAATACAGGAGCGCTATTACTACACGGACTATTTGAACACAAAGGTAGACATCAGATAAACGCTGATTGGTTTAATAACTTAAAAATTGATACAAACTTAATTGATCTACCAGGACATGGAAAAGATGATTTAACCAGAGGAGATATTGAATCATGGGAATTAAATGATCAAGCTGTAATAAAAGGCTTCGAAAGTCTTAGCCATTATGATAATAAAATTTTAATAGGTCACTCATACGGTGGGTTGTTAGCAACCTATTCAGTTTTAAAAGAAATTATATCTCCAGATTTTCTCATTCTCTCAGCACCGTTGTTTAA